>Ga0222646_100495_pt1 | contig 11136 bp, 7 predicted proteins | sample AntAcemetagen293_FD_179819 | JGI IMG/M metagenome (GOLD analysis project Ga0222646, IMG submission 179819) | Saline water microbial communities from Ace Lake, Antarctica - #293 | ecosystem: Environmental > Aquatic > Non-marine Saline and Alkaline > Saline | place: Antarctica: Ace Lake | collected... | reverse complement strand
GTACATGATTACCAATGCGCAACCTTGGGACAACTTAAAATTTGATTTAAACGGAATCACTGAGGTTCAACGTAAATTTTTCGGAACACTCTACAACATCTATAACTTCTTTGCATTGTATGCCAACATTGATAACTTTAAATACGAAGAAGACAATGTTGCTTACGAGAGAAAACCTGAAATTGACCGTTGGGTACTTTCTAAATTGAACTCGTTGGTAAAAGAAGTAGATGCCGCTTTTGAGGATTACGAGCCTACAAAAGCGGGTCGTTTAATTCAAGAATTTACCACAGACCATTTAAGTAACTGGTACGTTCGTTTATGCAGAAGAAGGTTTTGGAAAGGAGACTATACGGAAGATAAAATTTCTGCCTATCAAACCTTATACAACTGCTTAATTACCATTGCAAAACTTTCTGCCCCAATTGCTCCATTCTTTATGGATCAACTGTTTAAAGATTTAAATGCAGTTAGCGGTAAAGAAACGGTTGATTCTGTTCACCTTTCTGATTTTGGAAAATTAAAAGAGCAGTACATCGATGTTGACTTAGAGCAACGAATGGAAATCGCTCAAAAGCTATCTTCTATGGTTTTAGCCTTGAGAAAGAAAGAAAGCCTAAAAGTTCGACAGCCATTGCAAAAAATGATGGTGCCAATTTTAGACCCAACGTTCAAAAGACAATTACAAGAAGTAGAAGCGTTGATTCTATCTGAAGTAAATGTAAAGGAACTTGAATACTTGGAAGATACTGCAGGTGTTCTAGTAAAAAAGGTGAAAGCAGACTTTAAAAAGTTAGGCCCAAAATTTGGGAAAGACATGAAGTTGGTTGCTGTAGCAATCAACCAACTTACACAAGAACAAATTGCTGAATTAGAAAAGGATGGAAAAATTGAACTTGCCTTACCAGGAAAAAAAATCGCTTTAGACCTCTCAGATATTGAAATTTCTTCGGAAGACATTCCAGGCTGGTTGGTTGCTAATGAAGGTAAATATACCGTTGCATTAGATGTAACAATGAGTGAGGAGTTGATAGAAGAAGGGATTGCTAGAGAGGTAGTTAATAGAATTCAAAACTTTAGAAAGGAAGCCGGTTTTGATGTAATCGATAAGATTAACATTTCTTTAGAAACCATTCCTCAAATTAGTAGTGCAGTTGAAAACAATAAAAATTATATTTGCTCTGAAACATTAGCAAACGGTTTAACGTTTGTAGATAAAATTATTGGTACAAAGTACCTACTAGAAATTGACAACGAAACCAAAACCTACGTTAGCTTAGAAAAGGTTTAAATACCTTATTTTATTAGCGAAAGTTGAAAATAAAATAACATGGAGAAAGAAAAGTACGATATCGCAGAATTACAAGAATTCAAAGAACTTATTGAAGGAAAATTAAGTGAAGCTAGAATTGATTTAGAGGGCTTAAGAAACTCTTTATCTCACAAAGACGATCATGGGACAGAAGACACCTCCCCTTCATTTAAAATGATGGAAGACGGGTCTGAAACCCTCTCAAGAGAAGAGATGAGCAACTTGGCAATGCGTCAAGAAAAGTTTATTACGCACTTAGAAAACGCCTTAACCAGAATAGCAAATAAAACATACGGAGTGTGCAGGGCTACTGGAAAGCTAATTCCAAAAGAAAGATTGAAAGCTGTTCCACATGCAACGCTATCAATTGAAGCAAAAAATGCTCAAGGCTAATTGTATATGAAGAATAAGTTTTCTTCTTATGGGCTGTCGCTACTCATTATAGTGGCAGTTTTGTTTATCGACCAAGCCAGCAAGTTTTGGGTAAAGCTGAACATGGAAATTTCTGAAGAAATTCCTGTTTTAGGCGATTGGTTTATCATCCACTTCACTGAAAATAACGGCATGGCTTTCGGCATGGAGTTCGCAGGAGAGTGGGGTAAATTATTTCTAAGTCTTTTCAGAATCGTTGCCGTTACGGGCATTGGATGGTATTTATTTAGTTTGCCAAAAAAAGGGGTTTCCTCCGCCCTAATGGCAAGTGGAGCTTTAGTTTTTGCTGGCGCATTGGGGAACATTGTTGACAGCGCATTTTACGGTGTAATTTTTAATGATAGTTACTACCAGGTAGCCACCTTGTTTCCGCCTGAAGGAGGCTATGCGGCCCCTTTGTATGGCCGTGTAGTTGACATGCTCTATTTTCCTTTGATGGAAGGGTTCTTTCCCGATTGGTTCCCGATTTGGTCTGGAGAGCATTTTGTGTTTTTTAGACCTGTATTCAACATTGCAGATACCGCTATTACATGCGGAGTTGCCTCTATATTACTCTTTCATAGAGACTTCTTCAAAGAAGAAGAAGTAGAAAACAATCCTGGTTCAGAAGAGCATTCAGAAGGAAATACAGAACTGAAGGAAGATTCGGCCCCTCCCATGTGATGTTAAGCCAATTAAGTATTCCTGTACATAGGCGGCAATACTTTTAATTCCACGGTTTCGAGGCTAGGAAGGGTTCCAAAAAATCAGGCGATTTCACTTTTTAATCCCGCGCAAACGAGGGCTCTGTTGTCAACAGTTAAGTATACTGTACCTCACAACCAGATTCTCTCAGGGAATTAAGCGCTCACTAGCGGAGTAGAACAAACGCCCCAACACAGAAATTGCTAGTGCTTCTGTTTAATTAAAATTCGCTTCTCTTAAAACTTAAATCGAGTTCCAAAACTAATTCCTACATATTGTAACTTTTCAGTAAACCGTGCCTCTTCTTTAGTAATGGAGTTTACACTTCTTCTGTAGCTTGGCGTGATTAAAAATGAAGTGTTCTCTGTATAAAAATACGTGACACCAGCTGCCAAGTGAACGTTTACAACCCCTCTCGTTTTAAAAGGGTTCTCATTTTCATCTTCAAGGTTTGCCACTTCGTTTACAGATTGTCTGTTCGATAAACTGTGATTCTGATTAACATACCCTTGCACAGCATTCTTATTCATTCTGTTGAGCGCCTGTGACTCCTCTCCTCCAAAAACATCTACTCTTTTTAAAATATAACCCTTGTAGGAGTTCAGAATTTGCAATCCCAATCCTCCTTTTACATGCCATCCCCATCTTGAATTTCGATTTTGAAATCCTAATAATACCGGTACTTCCACGAAATTGTATTGGTTGCTAAAGCGTTTTTTACCTTGAAAATACATTTCCTCATAAATCTGAGTATAATTTATTCCTATTTCAATAAATCGGTTTTTTGTTAATTCATATTGCAACAATCCACTGACAGAATATGCTACTCGTGTATTTTCAGCCTTTTCTCGATCTCTTAGATAAGAAGAGGACAAATTATATTTCGCTTTCATTGTCTTGTGAATAGAATGGGGGGTAACTGCAATCAAGACAGAACTTCTTTGCCAAAACGTTTTCCGTTCAACTCTTGGTAGCACATAATCAAAATCAATGTCGACTTTTTCTGGGTCTGCTTGCACAAGCGTTGTATTGACAAACTTTTTCTCCATTGCGTCCATTTCGTAGTACCTCGTAAAAGCTTTCGGTCGTGCACTTTCCCAGCCTTCCAAGTTTTCAATGTAAATAGAGAGTATCGTATTTGATAATTTTGGCCTTACAAATCCTGCTTTCTCCAAGGAAGCAAGTTCATCCGCTGACGGGTAGTAAGCGCTATAATCAAAAGCTGCTTCTAGTTTTTTTTGAGCTGCGACTCCCAATTCCGCTTGGCTTATTGTTTGGTTTAATTGAGTTTTGTAGTTAGTTGTATTTAACTTGCTCGCATCTCTTTGCTGCTCTGCAGCAGTGTAGTTGTTTGCCTTTTGTTCGTTCACCTCGTTTGCACGATAGGTATATTGGTTCATCTCCTCCTCACCAAAAAGAACCATAGAACTCCCTCCTGCCAATAACAACATCAGTAATGTTCCAAAAACTCCCCAGTGATTCGAAATTCGGTTGGCCATCATATGACCAAACGTTCGCGTAGCCTGAATGTTTTCCCATACGGCAGGGGGAGGAGTTGCCTTTTGGTCACTCAGTCTATCTCGGAAGATTTGGTCAAAATCATTGATTTGATTAGACATGACTAGTTATTTTTAATTTTACTAATTCGTTTTGCATCCACTTTCTTGACTTCGCTAATTGAGAGCGAGAAGTACTTTCGGTAATTTCCAACATCTCTCCAATCTCTTTGTGACTAAATCCTTCTATTACGTACAAGTTGAATACCATTCTGTATCCGTCTGGTAATTTTTGAATTAATGCCAACAATTCCTTTTCTCCTAAATTGCTTACCGCTTTTGATTGAACCACCTTGTCTTGGTAATCCTCAATGCCCAATTTCTCTTGTTTAAAGCTCGATTTGCGACAGTGATTCAGAGCAGTATTCACCACTATTCTTCTAATCCACCCTTCAAAAGAGCCATTAAACTTGAAAGACCCTATGTTGTCAAAAACCTTGATGAAGCCATCTTGCAACATGTCTTGGGCTTCAGAAGCATGCCTTGCATAGCGCAGGCAGACATAGTACATTTTTGGAGAGTAGGTCTCATACAAACATTGCTGAGCAGCTTTCTGCTCGTTAATGCATCCTTGTATGATTTTTTCTTCGGTCATATTATTATGGTCGTCCTTTTATATACCCGCCTTGGATGTATATGACCCAGCGCTTTTCAGAAACGTTGCCTCGCCCTTTACAAGATACAATATAATTCTGAAAAAAAAGTGTTGCAAATTATATTGTATTCGAAGCAACCAAGTATTCTGCAATTTGAATGGCATTTGTAGCCGCCCCTTTTCGTAAATTATCAGAAACAATCCACAAATTAAGGCTCTTTTCTGCACTCTCATCCCTTCTTATTCTTCCCACAAAAACCGCATCTTGTTCTCTTTTATAAAAAGGCATTGGGTATTGGTTCTTCGCTGGGTTGTCATCAACTACAACTCCCTCCGTTTCGTTCAGCAGTGTCTTTATGTCTTCGACCTTAAAATCGTTCTTAAAAGTTACATTCACTGATTCTGAATGTCCGCCAATTACTGGTATTCTGACAGCCGTTGCGGTTACTTTTAAATTTGGAGCATTTAAAATTTTACGGCTCTCGTGCACCAATTTCATCTCTTCCTTGGTGTAATCATTCTCTAAAAACACATCGCACTGAGGAATTGCATTTTGATGGATTTGATACTCATATGCCATTTCTCCTTCTATTCCTTGTTGTTCGTTTTCAAGCTGTCGAACAGCTTTTCCTCCAGTTCCGGTTACAGATTGATAGGTAGATATTACCATACGCTCTATCCCATATTTTTGATGAAGTGGTGCCATCGCCATCATTAGCTGAATGGTAGAACAATTCGGATTTGCTATGATTTTATCCTCCTTTGTTAACTCCTGTCCATTTACTTCGGGAACGATCAACTTTTTAGAGGGGTCCATTCTCCAAGCAGAAGAGTTGTCAATTACCACAGTTCCGTTTGCTGCAAATTGTTCAGCAAAGGCCAATGACGTTTCTCCTCCTGCAGAAAAAAGAGCAATGTCTGGTTTTTCATCAATCGCTTGTTGCATGCTCACCACTTTCACTTCGGCGTTTTTAAACGCTATTTTCTTCCCAACAGATTTTTCTGACGCAACAGGAAGCAATTCAGAAACCGGAAAGTTTCGTTCCTCCAACAAACGCAATATTACTGTTCCTACCAAACCTGTGGCTCCTATTACTGCAATTTTCATCTCTTTAATCTTAACGGTTAATTCACTTCCTCAGCAGTCAAATTTACTAACTTTACGAAGCTTATTTTTGATATATGAAGAAACTCACTTCGCTGTTTGTATTCTCGTCTTTATTTGTTTTCGCATTTTATGCTTCAGCACAAACTGGTTTCTCTGACCATTTTAACGACAGTAATTTTACGGCCAATCCATTATGGAGTGGTGATACTGGTAAGTTTGAAATCAATTCTGTAAAAGAACTTCACCTAAATAATTCAGGAGCTACGAGTTCAAACGAAACGCAATTAACCACCAACTCAACCGCAATTAATACTGCATTTTGGGAGTTTTATGTTCGCTTAGATTTTAACCCTTCCACCTCTAATTTTGCTAAAGTTTACCTTGTTTCTGACAATCAAGATTTAACGGCAGCGCTTAATGGCTACTATGTCAGAGTTGGCGGTCAAACCGGTACAGTAGATGATGTTAGATTATACCGACAAGACGGAACTTCTGACACCTTACTGATCGATGGACCGGATGGCACTGTTGCCACAAGCCCAACAGTGAAAATTAGGGTAACCAAGAGTGCAACAAACGAGTGGAGCTTGTTTTTAGACCAAAGTGGACTTGGAAGCACGTACCAGCTGCAAGGAAGCTCCACTGAAAGCAAGCACGAAACAAGCAGCTACTTTGGCATTCTATGCAAGTACACTTCCACGAGGTCTGACAAGTTCTTTTTTGATGATTTTTTGGTAACCGGAAGCTCGTTTCAAGATACCTCAAAACCAATGGTAAAATTGGTCACTTCGCTGTCAAACAATAGCGTTGAGCTTGTTTTTAATGAGAAACTAGACTCCGCTTCGTCGTTGCTATTAGAAAATTACGCTGTTAATCGGTCAATCGGAAACCCAACAGCAGTAAAATTTACGAGCTCAGATAGCAGTGCGGTAGAACTCCGTTTTGCAACTTCATTTACCAACGGAAATAACTACACCATGACCGTTCAAAATGTTGCTGACAAAGCGGGAAACACTATGCTTCCTTTATCGGTAAATTTTAGTTACTTTATTGCTGTTCCTGCTGTCTATCGAGACATTGTAATTAACGAAATCTATCCAGACGTTGCTCCTAGTAATGGTTTGCCAGAGGCTGAATTTATTGAACTTTTTAACGCTTCCAACAAGGTTTTTGACATGAATGGCTGGGTCATTTCTGATGGCTCAAGTACTTCAACATTGGGCAGCCATATTTTGCGCCCAAGAGATTACCTGCTTGTTTGTGCCTCGAATACTGTTGTAAATTTTCAAGTTTTTGGAATCGTATTGGGTGTCTCTAACTTTCCGGTATTGAACGATTCAGGAGATGATATTCAACTAAAAGACGGTAGCGGAAAAACCATCGATTTTGTAAATTACAATTCTAATTGGTATCGAGATAATACAAAAAAAGATGGAGGATATACCTTGGAGCAAATTAACCCTTTCACGGATTGCTCTGGCCAAGCAAACTTCATCGCTTCGTCGGCATCAATTGGAGGCACTCCGGGCTCCGCAAACTCTCAACTTGATACAATGCCCGACCTTATCGATCCTGCTTTGTTAGAGGTTTTAGTATTAAGCGACAGCATAATCTCCCTTCGATTCAACGAATTAATGGATAGTGCTTCCATTCGAAACGGAACCTATACTTTTTCTCCATCTATTTTAATCGATACTGTTTTCCCGATTGCACCTAATTATCAGGAAGCAATTCTAGCGCTAGACGATAAACTAGATTCAGGTATTTTCTATTTCTTCAACGTTTCTAATGTCACCGACTGCTCAGGAAATTCAATTTCGAATACCACTTCACGAACAATTGCCTTACCAAGCATTGCCGGCAAAAACGACTTAGTAATAAACGAAATCTTATTTAATCCAAGATCTGGAGGGGTTGATTTTGTAGAATTGTACAATCGCTCTGAGAAAGTAATCTCACTTGAAAAATGGCTCATTGCCAATTTTGACGACGATACCATTGCTAATTTAAAAGTGATTACTGAGGTTCCTATTCTGGTTTTTCCAAAAGAATATATAGTAGTTACTGAAGACAAAACCGAGATCATCCAGCAATACCCGATGAGCGTTGCCGATAATATTTTTGAAATAAAGGATTTGCCAACGTACAATGACAGTGAAGGCCGAGTTTATCTGTTTAATTCAAATCAAGAGTTAATTGACGAAGTTCCATACAAAGACGACTATCACTTTGCCTTGCTGATTGACGACAACGGGGTTTCCCTAGAGCGAATTAATAGCGAACGCTCAAGTCTAAATGAGAGTAACTGGCACTCTGCTTCAGAAAAGGTGGGTTTTGCCACCCCAGGTTATAAAAACTCACAAGATTTTAGCAATCCGAAATCTAGCGGTACTATTTCCATAGAGCCGAACATTATTTCTCCAGACAACGATGGATTTCAGGACGTTATTTCCATTAATTACAAATTTGATGCTCCAGGGTTTGTTGCCAATGTTTCCATTTTAGATAGAAATGGGAGACTGGTTAAAACTCTCATTAATAACAAACTGCTTGGTGGAGAAGGAAATTTTTATTGGGATGGGATTACAGATGATAACACGAAAGCGAGAGTTGGAGTTTACATTGTTTTGTTTGAAGCATTCAATTTGAGCGGTGATAAAGAGCTGTTTAAAAAAGTAATTACAGTAGCATCCTTCTTAGATTAGTTTTTTAGTGCCTTTTTTATTGCTTTCCTAAAGGATGACAGTCCCGGCCGAACAAAGTCAAGCGCCTCTGCTTTGCTGTTTTTATTTATTACTACAAAACTGGGAATGCTCTCTGCCCATAATTCTTGCCCCTCATATTCAACTTGTCCAAAAGTGACCCTAATAATAGTGTTTTCATGCCCTTTCCCAATCCAGTAACGGTCATAATTTACGTGGTGATCTTCCGCATAATTAATCCATCTGTCTTGAACATAATCTATATTGATAAAAAAAACAATTTTATCTTCCTGCATCTCATCTTTCCCTTTTTCCAAACCCGTTCTCAAATAAATACCTATTTTACAACAAGTTGTCCACACATCAATTACCTGCGCCTTGCCTAACAAGCTACTAAACTGAAACTCTTCTAGCCTTTCATAGACCAAGGTAAAGTCAGGAATAGCCTTGCCAATCGCAATAAAATCGATTCTACTTTGCACAAACAATGCTTGCTCGTTTACGATGTTGAAGGATTGAGAAAAAAGACTTACGTGCCGAATAACAGCACAAAAAGACTAATGCCAATTAAATTATGACTTAAATGCAACAAAAAAGCCCTTCTCAATGAATGGAGAAGGGCTTAGGTTATAACACTAGGTGATTCTATCTACTCAAAATGACTTTCTGTGTTTTAGTTCCAACTTTCAAAAAGTAGACTCCATTCGCCAATGCAGATAAATCAAGTTGTGTTTGATTCTTTAAGCTCTGGATGTCTCTCAACAACTTTCCATCCAAAGAAATTAATTGAATTCTCTGAGCAAGACTAGTCGTTGTTTCTATGGTGATTGTTCCTCTGGTTGGATTAGGAAACACCTTGATTGTGTTCTCTTCAAAAGCTACTGCACTAATTCCTGTTGTGTAAGGATTTCCTGGAGATCCAAATACCTGAAATCCGTTAACCACTGCTCCTGGAACGGCTAATGCTGAAGTAATCCAGTTTAAACCGTCATTGTTATCTGTGGTAAGGCCTGTTTGTAACTCAATAGATGATCCGTTTCCATCTGGTCCAACTTGTCCGGAATTTGCAGGCCATGGTGCGCTATCATCAAAATCAACAGAATCAACTATTCTACCAAAATCATCCACCATAGTAATGTTTTCTCCGCCATTAGACAAGCCTCCTGAATTCCAGATTGCATCTGCGTCAATACCGTATCTATTACGAAACGCCGAAGAATCGTAAGCAATTACAAAATATTGTCCTACAGTAATTGAATCATCAACACCAAAAGTGTGGGTTACTCCTTGTGAGAAGTTATACCCATTCAAGTTAATAGATGCAGAGCCTACGTTTGTGAATTCGATGAACTCAGAAGTGTCCGTTCCACCTTCAGGACCATTGTAGTTAATTTCCGTTATCACTAAGCTAGCTAATACTCCTGGAACCAGCACGGTGGCAGAATCAACAACTTGACAACCTTTCGTATCTGTTACAGCAACTGAATACGTTCCTGCTGCTAATAAGGAGAGGTTTTTTGTTATCGCAGCGTTGCTCCAATTATAACCAAACCCAGGTGTTCCCCCTGCTACCGCTAAGTTAATTGCTCCATCCGCTGCTCCAGTAATCGAGGCGTTGGTAACTGCGAAGGTTAATTGTAAGGCCAAAGGCTCAACAATCATGACAGAATCAATTGCGGTTGATCCCGAATTGTCGGTAACAGTTACAACATAAGTTCCTGAGGATAAACCTCCGATAGAATCTGTTGTTGCCATATTACTCCACATGTAACTATACGAGCCGGAACCTACCGACACAGTGACTTTTGCAGTTCCATCCAATGCTCCAAAACAAGAAACATTGCTAGAATCAACTATAATAACAACTGCCGCAGGATCAGAAACTACAGCGGAGTCTATCGTTGAGCATCTGTTAGCGTCCGAAATAGTAACACTATATGTCCCAGCAGTTAAATTGCCAATCGTTGCAGCAGTAAAACCATTGCTCCAATTATAAGTGTATGCAGGTGTTCCTCCAACCAAGGTTGCTAAAATAGAACCATCGTTCCCTCCAATAGTCGTTGCATCGGTACCTGTTAATGTTGCAACTAATAAAGCAGGTTCAGTAATTGTTCGCAAAGTATTCGCGGTAACATTTGCTGCATCGTTAATTGTTACCGTATAATTTCCTGCCACGAGTCCTGTAATTGAAGCCGTCGTTGCTCCATTACTCCAAAAGTATGAATAAGGTAATAGCCCTCCAGTTGCAGAAGCTGTAAGTCCTCCATTTGAAAGCCCATTACATGTCACATTTGAATCCACGGCTACTGACAGGCTTATTGTTGCTGGTTGGGTAATCGTTGCACTTGATGCACTAGTACAGTTATTTGCATCGGTTACGGTAACCGTGTACGTTGCTGCAGCAACTCCCGTAATTGACATGGTTGTTGCGTTATTTGACCATGCGTAGGTATATGGAGTTGTTCCTCCAACAGCAGAAGCTGTTGCTCCCCCATTTGTTCCTCCATTAACCGTTACGTTAGAATCTATAATAGCAGACGAAACCAATGCTGCAGGCTCTGTTATTGTTACACTTGATGTGTTAGTACAATTGTTTACATCCGTTACAGTTACCGTGTACGTTGCTGCAGGTAATCCTGTAATTGCTGCCGTTGTTGCTGCGTTGCTCCATGCATAACTGTATGGTGCTGTTCCGCCTGTTGACGATGCAGTTGCTGAACCATCTGTTCCTCCGTTACACGTTACGT
>Ga0222646_100494_pt1 | contig 11144 bp, 20 predicted proteins | sample AntAcemetagen293_FD_179819 | JGI IMG/M metagenome (GOLD analysis project Ga0222646, IMG submission 179819) | Saline water microbial communities from Ace Lake, Antarctica - #293 | ecosystem: Environmental > Aquatic > Non-marine Saline and Alkaline > Saline | place: Antarctica: Ace Lake | collected... | reverse complement strand
TCGGCACAGGGCTTTTTGCGGCGGCTGAAATGGGCGTGAATGCGTTGGGTATGCTATTGCCCGTAATCACAGCCGTGGTTGAAAATATTGACATTATTGGATACAGCGCTGGCGTTGCTGCGGCGGTATTCTTGGGGCCTTATACTGTAGCAATGGGCGCTGCAATGCTTGCCACTTTTTCCCTAACCGGCGCGCTTGCTTTGCTTAAAACGGCTTTGATTGCAACAGGCATTGGCGCGCTTGTAGTTGGCGCTGGCTTGCTTATTGCTATGTTTGGACGGCTTGTAACTGCGGTTGGCGGATTTGGTAATGCCATGCGCCTTGTGGCAGATGTAGGAACTGAAGCGCTGCAGCGCATAGGGTTTGGTGTAGATTTTATTGGGCAGTCATTTGCTGCCATGTCTGCCAACATTCAATCGTTTTTCCTTGGTGCAATTAGAGCAATGGCGGGCGCTTTTGTCGATTTAACTTGGGTGGTTGCGGACGGGTTGAACTCGTTGTTCGGCTCTAACCTTACAGGCGCTAGTGCTGTAATTACTCAAGAACTTGGAAAAGCACAAGTTGCCGCCGAAGGTTTAGGGGCATCAGCTACAGCCGCAGCAAATGCGGCAAAAGACGGGTTTTCTGCGCCTATGGAATCAATTCAAGCGCTGCGCGATGCAATGACACAAAACGCTACTGAAACCGAAAGCGCTGCTGAAGCAACAAAGAATCTGAACAATTCCCTTGGGGATGTTGGTGGCGGTAAGGGCGGCGGGGGCGGTTCTGCTAAGAAAGCTGCGGACGGCCTATCCGAAGCGACAAAAGAGGCCGAGGCGCTGCGCAAGGAAATGGAAGCCCCGCTTGTTTCTGCCATTGACGGCGTGTCAAACGCATTTGGCGACTTTATCGCGGGCGGTCTGAAAGACTTTGGCGGGTTTGTTAAGTCGATCTTGGACAGCTTTAAGCAAATGCTTTCGCAGATGATTTCAATGGCGCTTAAAAACAAGATCCTAATCCCTATCGCTACATCAATGGGCCTTATCGGAGGAGCGACGCAGGCGGTTGCAGGCGTTGCGGGGCAAGCGGCTAGCGGGGCAGGCGGTGCTGCGGGCCTATTGGGCGGCGCGGGCAGCATGCTGGGCGGCTTTGGTGAGGCAGGTTCCATCTTTGGATTTGGAGGCCTTGGCGGCGGCACTGGGCTTATGGGTGGACTTGGCAATGCGCTATCCGGTGGGCTGGGCAATATCTTTTCAGTTGGCGCAAACGCGGCGGCAGCGGGCGGCGGAATCCTTGCAACCCTTGGCGCGGCAGCACCAATCATTGGCGGGATTGCGCTAGCGTTTTCGTTTTTTAAATCCAAAACCAAGGAATTGGACACGGGCCTAAAAGTCACGGTGAACGGCCTTGACACGCTGGTTCAGTCATTTCGCACGGTTGAAAAGTCCCGGTTCTGGGGCTTGTCAAAAAAGGTTAGCACCACCCTTTCCGGCGCGGCTGATGATGTTTCAAACCCAATCATTGCCACGATTGATGGACTGCGCAATTCCATCACGTCTATGGCAATGGTTTTGGGTGCGGCACCTGATGCGCTGGATAAATTCACGGGCGCGCTTGATCTGTCGTTGAAGGGCTTGAGTGACGCAGACGCACAGCAAAAGGTTTCCGAGGCGCTGGCCCGCATGGGCGACGAAATGGTTAGCACCATTTACGGGCAGACCGTTGTCGTTACAGAAATGGTGCGGGCGGCAGGGCTTAGCGCCAGCACGTTCCGAAATTCTGGCGGCGATACGGATGGGGGCATATTTATGCCCGCCGTGTTTGCAACGCGCACGATTTCCACTTTAAGCGATGCATTTAAGGCAATTCAAAAATCCGGCGAAACAGCAACACAAACGCTTGCCCGGTTGTCATCATCCATTGTTGTTGTGAATGACGTGTTCCAAGGCCTTGGTTTTGCGGCTTATGACTTTTCTTTGTCAGGGGCGGCGGCAGCGTCTAGTTTTGCGGATTTGTTCGGTTCTCTTGATAATTTCGCGGCATCAACGGCGGCTTATTATGATGCGTTCTATACGGGCGAGGAAAAGCGGGCCAATGCAACGTCACGGCTTGCGGCTTCTCTGGCCGCATTGGGCGTCAGTGCAATTCCACAGGACCGGGCCGCGTTTCGTGATCTTGTGGACAGCGCGCAACTTGCAGGCAACAGCGACTTAGCGGCGGGGCTGATTATGCTTTCCCCGGCATTTGCGGGGTTGACCCAAGCGGTTGAAAATCTTGCCGCTGCAATGATCGTAAACGAAGACCGCTTTGCAACTGGCGTTGATTTTATGCGCGGCACGTCAAGGGCATCGAACGGCATTGAATACACGCCGCGCGAATCGGATGCGCAGTTGCGCGCGGAGTTGCGGTCGCTTAATCTGTCCATGGAACGGCTTGTGTCATCGTCGGAAATCACGGCGGGCAATACCGGGCGCGGTGCAGACGCGGCAGACGACACGCTGGCCTTCACATTGGAGCAAACCTTATGACCCTGCGGATCATTGAACCGTTCGCCGTAACTCAAGCGAATATCGACAGCACCAATGTCGCGCTTGAAACCGCATGGACGGCTGGCACATATACGCTTGGCAACGTGCGTCGGGTTGGTGAACGGTTGTTTGAGGTATCAGCCGCCAGTACCACGCAAGAGCCGGGGCTTGCCGCAAGTACTGAATGGTTTGACGCTGGGCCCGCCAATCGTTACGCCGCGTTCGATCTGCAATTCGGGGCAGATAAATACAGGGTGATCGACACCATAACCGAACGCGCGGACAGCATCACATTTACGCTGAGCGGCTTGCCCCGATTGTCGGCTATGGCGTTTTTTGGGCTGCGCGCGACGCAGATCACAATCGTTGGCACACTGGACTCCACCGGTGACGTGGCTGACGTGACCTATAATTTGCCAGACGCGACCCAATATGAAGGTTCGTTCTGGCGCTGGTTTTTCGCGCCGCAGTCTTTAGAGCGGACATATGCCAATTTTGAGCTGAACATCCCTGCCGGATCTACTGTAGTAGTCACGATAACGAATACAGGTTCAACGGCGGCGGTCAGCACGATTGCCATGGGGATTGCCAACGAGTACGGGACCGTTGAGACGCAATCTACGCGCGGTCTGCGGAGTCGGTCCGTCAAGAAAATTGAGGGCACGCTTACTTCTCTTTTGCGCCGCACACCGGCATCGCGGGTTGGCTATCGCGTTCACTTGGACGGTTACACTGCGGCACCGTTCTGGCGCACAATCGACGATCTGGACGGGGTGGCAGCAGTGTTTGCCGGACCTGATGACAATCCCGAATTTTTAGCTTATGGTTTTGTCAGTTCGTGCCAGACAGTCGCAGACGTGCGCGGAATAACAAAAGTGCAACTTGAAGTGGAGACCCTATAATGACGGCACCAGTTATCAGACAATTTGTGGGCACCATCCCGGACAAAGGGCAGGCGCAGACCGCGTTCGACACCAACGTCGATGCGTTCCTTGACTGGCAAGCGCTTCAATTTGCGCCGGACCTTGTGGCGTTTGGGACGTTTGCCAGCGATACGGCGGCGGCACTGGTGGCGGCAAACTTGCCGTCGTTGGCTGGGCGGGCTTTGGACGCGGTGCGGGTCAACGCAGCGGCTAACGGCGTGGAGTTTGCAAACGTGACCGCGGCGGGCTGGGCATTGCTGGATGATGCGAATGCGACGGCGCAGCGGGTGACTTTGGGCGTGCCTCCGATTGCCAGCCCCACGTTTACGGGCACTGCCACAGCGGAAATGGTTCGCCTCACTAGCACTAGAGACGCCAGTGTAAGCAGCACAGAACACGCGTTCCAAATTGGCCTTACCGACGGAGCAAATCTGAGATTCGACGGTAACGAAATACTGGCAGTGGATAACGGAGCGGTAGCCACCTTTAATGTGAATAGAGACGGTGGAGACGTATATGTGGGGCATATTGGAGGCTCTCAACTCGTAAGCCTACACGGTCAAGTGATTATAAACGGTTCAGACTTCGTTGCTTCCGGCACAGCCCCTCTCTACGCCTGCCGCGCGTGGGTGAATTTCAACGGCATGGGCACTGTTGCAATTCGGGCCAGCGGGAATGTGTCGAGTATCACGGATAACGGAACGGGCGATTATACCGTCAATTTTGCAACCGCGATGCAGGATGCTAACTTTGCCATATCCGGCTCCGTTGAAAACACTACCAACCACCCTGTCCGCGCCCTTTCTTCAAACACTCAAACCGCAGGTGCTGTCCGCATTACAACAGGTCTAACTGGATCAACTAGCGTTATTGGTAGATTTGATGACTGCCTACAAGTTGCCGTCGCAATCTTCCGCTGAAAGGAAACCACATGGATCAACGCATCATCTACCAGAACGACGAAGGCGGCGTGGCAATTATTGCGCCCAATTTGGAGTTTGGAACTATCGAGGAAATTGCAGCCAAGGACGTGCCAACAGGCAAGCCCTACAAGATCGTGGATGTTGGCGACATTCCGACAGACCGCCAATGGCGCGCGGAATGGACTGTTGACGTAGCGGAGTTAACCGATGGAGTGGGCGCATGATTATCAAGATCAACAGGCCAGACCCCGCCGCCGACCTCGCCGCCAAACGCGCTGCAATGGTTGCCAGCCCCGCGCAAATCCGCGTCACCTTGTGGCAACTCGACCTTATTGGAACGGTGCAGGCCATTGCGAATGCTGACCCCAAAGCGGCTATCGTTTGGGAATATGCAACAGAAATCCGGCGCACAAACGATCTGATTGACGCGCTTGGCAGCGATGGTTTCACGCCGGAACAGATTGACGATATTTTCTTGTATGCAATGCAGGTAAAAATATGATGGAAAGCAAATACGCACAGACAAGCGTGATCGGGTTTGGCCGGACAGTTTTGTTCCTGTCACTCGGCGTTGTTATCCTGCCCGTGTTTGCCCTTTACAGCCTCGGCTATCTGCTGAAGCGCAACGGCTGGGGCGATGGGTGGCGGCGCTGGATTATGACGCCCCTGACCACAGCCTTTGCAATCATCAACACCCTGCACAACTGGACGGTTTGCACGGTGCTTTTCGCAGAGTTGCCGCGCGAGTTTATGACCACGGCGCGATTGAAGCGGCTAAAGAACAGCCCAGACGTTTCAAAGCGCGAATTGGCTGATTTGATGGGCGGTTTTTTAGACAGCCAAGACCCCGGGCATTATTGAAGGCAGGAATGTGATGGAATTAGTGCGCGACTTTTGGGCAATTATCGCCGCAGCGATTGGCGTGATTGTTTGGTTTATTAGGCTGGAATCGCGGGGGATTGCAAACGCTGCTGACATCAAGCGGCTTTGGAGCCAGCGAAAGGAGGACATGGAGGCCGCCAAAGACAGCCGCGACCGCATGGACCGCAGGCTTGATGAAATCAGCACCGATATCAAAACGATATTGAGAGGCATGGCTAAATGACCGATATCGCAGCGTTTGAAAAATCAACAGCCGACAGCCGCGCCGCCGTGCGAAAATTCGTTGCCCGTGCGGATCGAGGTTTGCCGCCTGATAGGTGGGCGGTTTCAAATAACGAAATGCGCTTAGTCGCTGATGGTATCCGCGCGGAATTGCATATCCAGGAATTGTTGACCGAGGCGCTTTTGAATCGCATGGGCCTTGGAGATGAGTAGTGCGGGATATGCGGACGGCGACCCGCGTTTTATCGCTGCGCTGGAGGCATACAACCGGCTTGGCCAGTATGTTTTGGTCGCCAAGGAATTGGGCATCCCCAACACAACAGCCGAGCGATGGGTAAAGCGCGCAAAGGCGTGGGATGTTGCACCGCAAGGGCAGCGGGACGCGGTAGAAATCACAAAGTTGGATTATGGCACGGCCAAGGGCGGGTGGATTAAAACCAACGCGGCGGGCGAGGTCACGGGCCATTCGGTGCGATGGACGGCACCGCAGGAACAAGACGACCCTACGCGCATCATTGACGCAATCCGCGAGGGCTTGGCCGATATGCCGCGCGCTACCCATGTGGACAGCGAAACGGGGTCGGTTGACCTTCTGGCCGTGTTCCCCGTTGCGGATCTGCACATCGGCATGCTGGCGGATCTGGAGGAGACGGGCCACGATTGGGACGGCAAAAAGGCGACCCGCGTCTTTCAGGACGTGTTTGGGCGGCTTGTAAGCGTCACCCCCGGCGCTGGGACCGCCCTGCTGGCGCAGCTAGGCGACCTGATGCATGTTGATGACCAAACAAACCTTACGCAGTCAGGGCATCAGCTTGACGCCGATACGCGTTATTTTATGATCTTGCGGCGCGCGGTTGTGGCGATGAAATTCGCCATCGACACGTTGCGCGCAAAATACGCCCGCGTGATCTATCGAGGGTGTCGGGGCAATCACGACCGCACCGCGCACTATGCCGTGACCTTGGCCCTGTCGCAGCACTACGCCGATGTTGATGGCGTTACCATCGTTGACCATGCGGGCGAGTTTTACGTCCATGAGTTTGGCAAAAATATGATTGTTTTGCACCACGGTGATAAGGCAAACGCCGCGCGGATGGTGAATTTTGCGGCGGCGGAATGGCCTGAAATATGGGGCCGCACGCGCAACCGCTTGGCGCTATCTGGGCATATTCATCACGAAACCCGCAAGGAAATTGGCGGCATGACGTGCGAGAGCATCGGCACAATCATTCCGCGCGATGCCTACGCATACGGCCACGCATACAGCGCCAATCGCGCGCTGGTATCAATCACAATGGACGCCGCGCAAGGTGAAGTCAGCCGCGCCCGCGTTGGAATTTAGGAGCGCAATATGACCGTAAACAATGAAACGCTTGATCTTATCAAAGAGTTTGAAGGATTCCGGGCCAATGCCTATCTTTGTTCTGCTGATGTCTGGACTATCGGATATGGGACAACGGCGGCAGCAGGGGTTGGTATTGTGCCGAAAAAAGGAATGGCCATAACTAAAGAAGAGGCCGAATGGTATTTGCAAAAAGGCGTGGACAAGTTCGCTGCACAAATCGCCCCAAAAATTACACAGCCGATCAATGCAAACGAGTTCGGCGCGTTTGTGTCGCTGGCCTATAACATCGGGCCGGGTGCTTTTGGCAGGTCATCGGCTTTACGCAAATTCAACGCGGGCGATAAGCGCGGGGCAGCAGATTCAATCCTGCTTTGGAATAAGGCGGGCGGGAAAGTGCTGAAAGGCTTGCAACGGCGACGCATTGCCGAGCGAACGCTATTCCTTGCCCCTGCACATATGCCACCGCCAGTTGATTACGTTCGGACCAATCGCGCGCCTAGTTTCTGGGCGCAGGTCATCGCGGCAATCGTGGCAATCTTTGGAAAGGGCAAAGCATGAAAATGGTTGAAAACTGGCACGCCGCTTGGCGCTGGCACTCTACGCAGGTTTTCGCGGTGCTAGCAGTGTTGCCGATGGTCTGGGCCGACCTGCCGGACGACATTAAAGCGCAAATCCCTGCCGATTGGCACCCGTGGATTGTCGCGGCGATTGCGCTTGGCGGAATATTGCTGCGCGTTCGGGATCAAAGCAAATGACCGCCCTTATCCTTGACGCTATCCCCGGCCCCGTATGGGCGGCGCTAGGGGGCCTTGTCGCTATTTTGGTGGCATGGCTTACCGGGCGCAGAGGTGGGTCTGTAGCGGCGAAAAATAAGGCCGCACAGAAGGCTGCGGACAATCTGGCAACGGCAAAGGATACGCGCGATGAAGTGGACACTATTAGCAATGATGATGTTTCTGACCGCTTGTCAAAGTGGCACCGCAAGTAACTGTTGGGCGTCACCGATCAGGCCAAGCGCGCAGGACGTGCTAACCAATGGGACCGCGCGGCAAATCTTGGCGCTGAATGAAGCCGGGGCCAAGATTTGCGGGTGGAAGCCCTAAGGCCAATTACTAGGTTGATAGCCTGCGATATACGCCCGCAACAACAGCACGACAGCGGCGCTAGCGTTGCGGTGGCCGTTCTCAATTTCGCTGATGCGCGTGGCGCTACCGTAGCCTAGCAACGTAGCGGCCTGCGCTGGTGTTAGCCCCAGATTTTGCCGCATGGCCTTAAATTCGGCTGGGGTCATATCAATGTAATCCGTGCTTTTGCATGATTACTGATGTTGCGGCGCGGGCATGTCCGGTCACGTAGTCAAGAAGGCTTTCTGCGTCCACGTCCGTCACCTCTGTAAAGGCGTCTGCACGGCTAATCCCGTAATGCGCAGCAATATTATCCAGAACCATATTTACAGTTGCGCGGTTAGTAGCGATAAAGAAAGCTTTAGTTGTGGCTGCGTTTGTCATTTCGTTTTTCCTTGCTGTGGCTTTCGCCGTTTCCATACAATAGTTATACGCAATGCGTAACTGCATGGCAAGCACTAAATCACGCATTGCGTAAAATAGTTGAGGTGAAAAATGATCCTTTTAATCGCCACCATATGCCTGCAAGCCGATCCTATCACCCTGGATTGCCAAACCCGCGTTATGCGCATGGAACGCACCCCGGCGGCTTGTGTGGAGATGATTGAGCCTGTCAAGGTATGGCTGCGTGAGGCATCGGCGGGATTGCCCGTGGTTAGCGTCATGGCGGCGTGCAAGGGCGGGCTTTTGGTTTAGGGGCTTCCCAAGCGCGCGGCGGGGTGGTATGGTTCGCGGGTTCAAATCCCGCCATCGGCTCCGCATCACAAACCGATTTTCTGGTGGCCGCACGCAAACAAAGTAACCGCCTGCGTGAAATAATAGCGGCGTGTGACTACCAGAGGCGCGGGAAGTGGGCAAAGGGTGATAGCGCATCATCCACCGTAGGAAACGAAAAGCGCAAGGCCAGTGCCGTTATGGGCCAGCAATGCCCGCAAATCTACACCGCCCCCGGTTCACGCTGGGGGCGGCTTTGTTTCGGTCAAGATAGCCAAAATTGCGCGCTGTTGAAACGCAGCCCTTGCGCGGGCCAGTTCCGCGAGTAGCGCGGCGGTGTCAGTCATGGCAGCTTGCTCCTTCTCATTGTCGATGTTGGATTGCGCTGCGCGGTTATAATGGGCCGCATGGGATAGTGCCATTTTTGGCCCTTACCCCAATATCGCGGCTTTCCATCCTTGCGGCGTATCCATGCCAGCCATTCCGCTGCAGTTTGCCAGTGGTCGCACATATCCCAAGCCACTTGTTCCGGCGATATATATCCAGTTGGGCTTGACGGGCGGCGCAGTGGCGCGAGGTAATAATCCGGCACGATGTAATATGTCTTAGTCATCACGCATCCCCCTTGTCACTAGCAACGGGCGGGGCGGTCCACCCCGCAGCTTGGGCTATTGCAGCCCGGTTGTGGGCGTTGGCGGCGGCTTTCGCAGCTTCAATGGTGGGATGATGGAATGGGCCGATGTTATCAACGCCACCAGACGTAAGGACACACTTTTCCCGATCTATGCCAGCAATGATACTGTAATGTTGGCCTATCGCGCTGGCACGATTGCCTATCTGATCTGGCGATTTGTGGCGCGTTTCCGCCCACACCAAATCCGGTATCATCCCCGGCAATGCGGCAAGGATGGCGTCAGCATATTTGAACCGATTGCGGCGCAGTTCTGGCGATTGATCCGCGAAGGCTTCCGGTGTGCGCCCGTCGATCACACTTTGCGGTGTGCCGCTGTCCACAGCCTCGGTGCGCCAAAGCAGGGCGGCTATCTGGTCACGCATGGTCATGGCTTGGCCCCTTCGTTGGTTTCATTGAAATGTTTTGGCATTAGAAACTAAACCCCACAGCCGCAGAACCCGCGACATTGCCGTTAAAGTCTGACGTTACGCCAGCAATGGCGCGCAGGTTGTTATTGATTTTAAATCCTACGACGACAGATAATTCCAAATCGCTGTGGTCAGACGCAGACAGCCCTAAGCCAATCCCGTTGCCGGAAAATGCCGCGCTTGCTGCTACAAATGACAACGAACCAATCGGCGCGGCACCCGCAGCACCGATTGCGCCAGTAATACCCCTTTCACCGTGCGGTCCTTGTGGGCCTTGTGGGCCTTGTGGGCCTTGTGGGCCTTGTTCAAGTGGGGGCAGGGCGGCGGCGGGGTGCGCTCCGGCAGTCATTAGCACCGCAGCGATTGCAGAGGCTTTGATTGCATAGATCATGGCTTGGCCCTTTCGTTGTGGTCGGTGAGGATCGCGCGGGCGGTCACTTGCACCCCTTGCGCACGGCGGCGGATTGAATAGCCTCGGACTCGCCCTTGAGCCTGCCCAGTTCGGCGGCTGTGCCTTTATCCCCGTCGATAAAGAACACCGCTGGCCAAAACAGCACAAGCGTTACCGCAGTCATGGCCGCGTCATTGCTGGCCGCTTTTGATTGCTGGCCCGTTGCCACCGCAAGGCGTTGTGCAACGTTGCGCGCTTCGATGTTCAAGGCGTTGCACGACATCCCAGAGTAGCCCGTGGGGCTGACATAGGACGCGGCAATCTGGTCGGGCTGGGATGCGCACGCGGAAAGCATGGCGGCGGCGGTCAAGGCGGCAAATGTGGTTTTCATTTTGTTGGTCCTTTGGGTTGGGTTCTGTTTGGTTATGGCGTCACTACATAAAATGCCAGCACAAGCCCGAAAAGGCAGGCCAGTTTAATGGCGTCACGAATTAAGCCCGGGCGTTTGCGGGGCAGGTTGCCCCCGGTGCGCAGGTCGGCGTAGTGCGGGTCCATGGCGCTGCGGATAGGTTTGCGGTAATTCATGGGGTGGCCTCTAGTGCGGCGGTAAAAGAGCAAGCGGGGCACTCCAAAAAGTCGCTGTAATGGTCGCCTGTAAGCGGTCCTGTTGCGTAACAGTCGTGGGGTGCGTGGTGGTCGCCTATCGCTCGTGTGGCGATGTTCAGTAACCCTAGCAGCCGTTCAATTCTGGCCTGTTGCGCTGCCTCACGCGCAAGGGATGCGGACACATGCTCACGGATGATGTGAATGATATTCACGCGCTCAATAAATCGTTTGCGCATGTCCGTGCCAACCCTTGACTTGTCGTCATTGGTCATCGTGGTCACAAGGCGATCCAGCTCCGCAAGCAGGTCTTTTGTTGTCTCGGTCATTCTACTGCCCCCCGATTTGCGCGCCGTGCAAGAATAGCTGCAATTTCCGTTGTGACCTCTGCGCACTCCATGAGGCGGTT
>Ga0222646_100490_pt1 | contig 11165 bp, 17 predicted proteins | sample AntAcemetagen293_FD_179819 | JGI IMG/M metagenome (GOLD analysis project Ga0222646, IMG submission 179819) | Saline water microbial communities from Ace Lake, Antarctica - #293 | ecosystem: Environmental > Aquatic > Non-marine Saline and Alkaline > Saline | place: Antarctica: Ace Lake | collected... | reverse complement strand
AAAGAGGGCGTTACCACCAAGGTTCGCATCGCTAAGAAGAGTGGGAAGGAGTTCTAATGGCAACCGGATACAAAAAAGCAGGTGCCGAGACCACTCCTCGTCTAAAACTTCAGTACCGTACCGAGATTGTAAAGACTTTGAGCGAGGAATTTTCATTCACAAACCCAATGCAGGTTCCCGGTCTAACCAAGATCGTTGTGAACATGGGAGTTGGCCAGGCCGCCAGAGATGGCAAGTTGATTGAGGGTGCGATTCGCGACCTAATAGCAATTACCGGTCAGAAGCCTCAGGTGAACATTGCAAAGAAGTCCATCGCGCAGTTCAAGCTTCGTGAGGGTCAGCCAATCGGAGCCCACGTTACTTTGCGCGGCGACCGCATGTGGGAGTTCTTAGACCGCTTGCTTTCACTTTCACTTCCTCGTATCCGGGACTTCCGTGGCCTTTCGCCAAAGCAGTTCGACGGCAATGGAAACTACACCTTTGGTCTCTCCGAGCAGTCAATGTTCCACGAAATTGACATCGACAAGATTGACCACGTCCGCGGTATGGACATCACAGTTGTAACCACAGCAAAATCTGACGACGAGGGTCGTGCGCTTCTAAAGGCGCTCGGTTTCCCGTTCCAGGCCTAATAACACGATTGAGGTAGGTCTCTGTGCTTGTAAAGCACCTGGAAACCGCTTCGAGAAAGCAGACACATTATGACAATGACAGATCCGGTAGCAGACTTCCTGACCCGGCTGCGCAATGCGAACATGGCACATCACGAATCACTGAACGTTCCTTTTTCCAAACTAAAGGGGACCATCGCTGAGATCTTGAAGTCCGAGGGTTACATTGCTTCCTACACGGTTGAGGATGCAAAGGTCGGTAAGACCATGCACATCGTCATGAAGTACGGGCCAAATCGCGAGACCAGCATCGTTGGCATCAAGCGGGTATCGAAGCCAGGTCTTCGCGTTTACGCAAAGTCCACCGAGCTACCGAAAGTTCTCGGCGGCTTGGGCGTTGCAATCTTGTCCACCTCTAGCGGTCTACTAACAGACCGCCAGGCTTCAAAGAAGGGAGTGGGTGGGGAAGTCCTCGCCTACGTCTGGTAAGCAATAATGTCGAGAATTGGAAGACTACCGATCCCACTGCCAGCAGGCGTGACCGTTGAAATTAGCGGCCAAGATATTGCAGTAAAGGGCCCGAAGGGTGAGCTAAAGCTGACCGTCGCAAAGCCAATAACTATTTCCCAAGAAGATGGCAACGTTATTGTTGCTCGTCCAGACGACGAAGCAGTTTCGAAGTCACTTCACGGACTATCCCGAACACTAATCGCTAACAATGTTCACGGCGTTTCCGAGGGCTTCACCAAGGCACTCGAGATTGTCGGTACCGGTTATCGTGCAGCGCTGAAGGGTTCGACCGTGGAACTATCTCTTGGTTTCAGCCACCCGGTGGTTGTAACTCCTCCAGAGGGCATCACGCTGGTAGTTGAGGGAAACACCAAGATCATCGTGTCGGGAATCGACAAGCAGGCTGTCGGAGAAATGGCAGCCAACATTCGCAAGCTTCGTAAGCCTGAGCCCTACAAGGGCAAGGGAGTTCGTTACGAAGGCGAGCGAGTACGTCGCAAGGCTGGAAAGGCTGGTAAGTAATCATGGCTCTAGGAACTAGAGGCAAGTCAAAGTCAGCCGCCCGTGGCCGTCGTCACGTTCGTCTGCGTAAGAAGATTGAGGGCACCGCAATGCGCCCTCGCCTAGTTGTCACTCGCTCGGCACGTCACTTATTCGTCCAGCTGGTTGATGACGGTGTGGGTCAGACCCTCGCTTCAGCCTCAACCATGGAAGCGGATATGCGCGTAGTAGCCGGCACTAAGACCGATAAGGCCACGATGATAGGCAAGCTAATTGCCGAGCGTGCCAAGAAGGCCGGCGTTTCCGAAGTGGTCTTTGACCGCGGTGGTAACCGCTATGCAGGTCGCGTTGCAGCTGTTGCTGTTGCGGCTCGCGAGGAAGGACTAGTGCTTTGAGCGAAGAGAAGAAGGAAGTGCCAGTGGCTGAAGAGACCGCAAATACCGATGCTCCAGCAGCCGCGGAGGCTCCAGCAGTGACCGAAACCGCGTCCGCAGCAGAGACTCCAGCAGCTACCGAAGCTGCGGTAGTCACAGAGGCGCCAGTTTCCAATGTTGACCCGAACGAGCGCGAGCAGCGTCGTGGTTCACGTGATCGTGGGCCAAAGAACGATCGTCGTGAACGTGAAGAACCTAAGAGCCAGTTCCTGGAGCGCGTTGTCACAATCAACCGCGTTTCCAAGGTGGTCAAGGGTGGTCGTCGTTTCTCCTTCACCGCACTTGTTGTGGTTGGAGACGGAGAAGGAACCGTCGGTGTTGGTTACGGTAAGGCCAAAGAGGTTCCCGCTGCAATTGCCAAGGGCGTTGAGGACGCGAAGAAGAACTTCTTCCGCGTACCACGTGCTGGCTCAACAATTCCTCACCCTGTCCAGGGCGAGGCTGCAGCCGGTGTTGTGCTTCTGCGTCCAGCGTCTGAGGGAACCGGTGTTATCGCCGGAGGTCCAGTTCGCGCCGTTTTGGAGTGCGCCGGAGTTCACGACGTACTATCCAAGTCACTTGGATCTTCCAACACCCTAAACATTGTGCATGCAACCGTTCAGGCGTTACGTCAGCTAGAGGAACCGTCCGCCGTGGCAGCACGTCGTGGTAAGACTATTGCCGAGGTAGCACCAGCCCGTCTGTTGCCAGCAAAAACTGAAAAGGCTGGTGTCTAATGGCTGCTCGCCTGAAAGTTACCCAATTAAAAAGTTCAAACGGTGGAAAGCAAAACCAGCGCGATTCGATTCGCACCCTGGGACTGAAGCGCATCGGTGACATCGTGGTACGCGAGGACACTAAGTCCGTTCGTGGCCTGGTGAACACTGTTGCCCACCTCGTTAAGGTTGAGGAGATCGACTAAATGGCTGAAGAAAAGAAGCCAGCCGCTAAGCCGGCTGCAAAGAAGCCAGCCGCTGCAAAGCCAGTTGCTAAAGTTACGGCTGTAAAGAAGCCAGCTGCTGCAAAGCCAGTTGCTAAAGTTACGGCTGTAAAGAAGCCAGCCACCAAGGCTGCTGCTCCAAAAGCTGCTGCAAAGCCAGCAACAAAGGCTGCCGCAACTAAGCCTGCTGCAGCTCCAAAAGTTGAGGCTGAAAAGGCTCCAGCTGCCGTGGTTGCAAAGCCGGCAGTTGCCAAGTCAAAGAAGAAGCCAGCTGAGAAGATTGAAAAATCTCAGATCTTGCGTCTTCACCACCTTCGCCCGGCAAAGGGCGCCAAGAAGGACAAGACTCGTAAGGGTCTTGGTGAAGGTTCAAAGGGTAAAACTGCGGGTAGAGGTACCAAGGGTACCGGTGCTCGCACAACTACTCGTCTGGGCTTTGAGGGCGGTGGCGTGAACCTAGTTATGCGCACACCTAAGCTGCGGGGATTCAAGAACCCGTTCCGGATTGAATACCAGGTAGTCAACCTGGAGAAGCTGACGGAGCTTTATCCAAAGGGTGGAGCTGTTACAATTTCCGACCTAGTGGCCAAGGGTGCCGTTCGCAAGAACAAGCCCGTCAAGGTTCTAGGCAATGGTGAGCTGTCGGTTAAGCTTGAGGTTAGTGTTGACAAGGTTTCCGAGTCGGCGAAGACCAAGATTGAAGCTGCCGGCGGCAGCATCAACGCCTAATCATCTAGGGGAGTAGGTTCACTATGTTTAGTGCAATAGCTCGCGCGTTCCGGACTCCGGATCTGCGCAACAAGCTGGCGTTTACGCTTGGCATGATTGCAATCTTCCGTTTGGGCTCGTTCATTCCAGCCCCAAACGTTGATTACTCGAACGTTCAGCAATGTCTTGCTCAGAGCCAGTCAACTTCTGGTCTCTATGAACTAGTGAACCTGTTTTCAGGTGGGGCGCTCTTGCAGCTCTCCATCTTTGCGCTGGGTATCATGCCCTACATCACGGCATCGATTATTACCCAGTTGCTGAGAGTTGTTATCCCGCGCTTTGAGACCCTTCACAAGGAAGGACCCTCGGGACAGGCAAAACTTACTCAGTACACCCGTTACCTAACAATTGCTCTCGGTCTATTGCAGGCAACCACTTTGGTTACCGTGGCCAGACAAGGCGCTCTGTTCGGTGCGGACTGTACTCTTCCAATCTTGGTTGATACCGGACCGCTGTCCATCACATTGATGGTGATCACAATGACAGCTGGAACCGGTCTAATAATGTGGATTGGCGAGCTAATCACTGAGCGCGGTGTCGGTAACGGAATGTCGCTTTTGATCTTTACTTCAATCGCCTCCACTTTTCCATCGAGCTTGCTTCAGATTCTTCAGACCAGAAGCATAGAAATCTTCGTTGCGGTTATGGCGGTCGGTTTTATTGTCGTGGGTCTAGTCGTGTTGGTCGAGCAATCGCAGCGTCGTATTCCAGTGCAGTACGCAAAGCGCATGGTTGGCCGCAAGGCATATGGCGGACAGGCAACCTATATTCCGGTGAAGGTTAACACCGCCGGAGTTATTCCGGTTATCTTCGCCTCGTCGATGCTTTACTTGCCCGCACTCCTGGCTCAATTCAATCAGCCGGACGCAACAACCGGACAGGTTGCTCCATGGGTGCGATTTATTTCGACTTATCTAACTTCCGGGGACAACCCGCTTTACATGGCAATGTACTTCTTGCTCATCGTTGGGTTCACTTATTTCTACGTTGCAATCACCTTGAACCCAGAGGAGATCAGCGACAACATGAAGCGGTACGGCGGATTCATTCCGGGCATCAGAGCTGGTCGCCCAACCACCGAATACCTGCAGTACGTTATTAGCCGAATCACTTTCCCAGGTGCCATCTACCTAGGTTTGATTGCGCTGATTCCACTGGTTGCATTCACTGCTATTGGAACTAACCAAAACTTCCCATTCGGTGGAACTTCAATCTTGATCATCGTTGGTGTTGGTCTGGACACTGTGAAGCAAATCAGTGCCCAGATGCAGCAGCGAAACTACGAGGGCCTCCTCAAGTGATCGGGATCCTTTTGATCGGCCCTCCGGGTGCCGGCAAGGGGACTCAGGCGGCGCTCCTAGCAATTCGTTACTCGATTCCTGCCATCTCCACGGGAGACATCTTCCGCAAGAATGTAGCGGAAGCGACCTCGCTTGGAATTGAAGCCAAGGGTTACATGGACCGTGGTGAATACGTGCCGGATACCATCACTAATGCACTGGTGAAAGATCGGCTATCACAGCCAGATGTTCTGAACGGCTTCTTGCTAGATGGTTACCCGAGAACTCTCGATCAGGTCGAAAAACTAGACGAGGTTTTGGCCCAGAACGGTTCGAAACTAGATGTCGTTGTGCAGCTAACAGCAGATAGTGAAGAGCTGGTTTCCAGGCTTGCTAATCGAGCCATAGAACAGGGCCGCACCGATGACACTCCCGAGGTCATCCGTAAGCGGCAGGCAATTTACGAAAGCCAAACAGCTCCCTTGATCGATGTCTACGCTTCCCGCTCACTAGTTGCAAAGGTGGACGGACTCGGCGATGTCAGTGTCGTCACTGCTCGAATTCACGAAGTTCTGTCGGCGCGCGGCCTAAGTGAAGATGCGTAAAAGCTTCGAGCTAAAAACACCAGATCAGATTCGCAAGATGCGAGTCGCAGGGCTGCTGACCGCAAAGGCCCTTGCAATGGTGAAAGCAGCAATCAAGCCCGGAGTTACCACTCTTGAGCTTGATCAAATAGCTGAGAAAACGATTCGCGCTGGCGGTGGAGTTCCAAACTTTCAGTTGGTGCCCGGGTATTCCCACACCGTCTGCGCATCGATAAATTCCACGGTGGTTCACGGTATTCCGTCCAATCGGGCCCTAGAAGCTGGCGACTTGATTTCAATTGACTGTGGAGCGGAAATTGATGGTTGGAATGGCGACAGCGCGTTTTCGATAGTGGTGCCTGGATCAACAAGTGAGCTCGCTCTGCAGCGCCAGAGGCTCTCAGATGTTTGTGAAGGTTCGCTATGGGCCGGGATAGCCGCCCTAGCGACGGCCAAGAAGCTAAACGAAGTTGGAGTGGCGGTCCAAGATTACGTCCAGTCACGAGGCAGCTACGGGATTCTGGAGCAGTACGTCGGTCACGGCATCGGACGCTCAATGCATGAAGACCCAGCTGTGTTTAATTATCGAGTCCGCGATGCCGGGCCGAAGGTGCAATCTGGGCTGTGCATCGCTATCGAACCCATGATCACTTCGGGGGACCAAGCAACTTTTGTTGAAGCCGATGACTGGGGTGTTGCGACCTCAGACAATTCAGATGGAGCGCACTGGGAGCACTCGGTTGCGTTACACGACGGTGGTATTTGGGTTTTGACATCAGTAGACGGCGGTGCCGAGGGCCTAAAGCCCTTTGGAATTGTCCCCGTCCGTTTAGATTAGCCACTAGCTTTCGCGGCAAAAACCCCTTAGTATTGCAACTTGGCGTTTCTGCGTGAAAACACTTGAGATATTTGAGGGATTTTCGCGCGTTCGTAATGCTAAACAAGTAGTGATTAAGTGAGTGCATGGCCAACAAAGATGGTGTTATCGAGATCGAGGGATCGGTCGTTGAAGCCCTACCCAATGCAATGTTCCGGGTGGAGCTAACCAATGCTCACCTAGTATTAGCCCACATCTCGGGAAAGATGAGGCAGCACTATATCCGCATTCTCCCCGGAGACCGCGTGATAGTTGAGCTGTCGACATACGATCTGAGTCGCGGCCGCATTATTTACCGCTACAAGTAGAAAGAAAGAGCATGAAGGTTAATCCAAGCGTCAAGAAGATCTGCGATAAGTGCAAGGTCATTCGTCGTCACGGCAACGTGATGGTTATTTGCGAGAACCCTCGTCACAAGCAGCGCCAAGGCTAACAAGCCTTCGCAAAAACTAAATAGCAAAAGCCAGCACCAAGCGAAAGCTAACCCTCGGTTTGAAGGCCGGGGCTCAACTTGCCAAGTTGAGATGGAGCTGTCCCAGACCTTCAAAAAAACGAAAGACAAATAATGGCACGTATTTCCGGAGTGGACATCCCTCGCGACAAGCGAGTGTTGATCTCCCTTACTTACATCTATGGCATTGGTCCAACTCGCTCACGCGAGATTCTGGCGGCCACCAAGATCTCAGAAGACATCAGAGTTAAAGACTTAACCGACGATCAGTTGATCGCGCTTCGAGACAACATTGATCAGAACCTCAAGGTGGAGGGTGACCTTCGCCGTGAAGTTGCAGCCGACATTCGCCGCAAGGTTGAAATCGGTTCCTACCAAGGAATTCGTCACCGTAAGGGCCTTCCGGTCCGCGGCCAGCGCACCAAGACCAATGCACGAACACGCAAGGGTCCAAAGCGCACCGTAGCAGGCAAGAAGAAGGCAGCCCGCTAGTCGCGGCTCATAGGATCTAGGAGAAAATCACATGGCAGCCCCCAAAGCATCCGCGGCAACTCGAAAGCCTCGTCGCAAGGACAAGAAAAACATCCCAGTCGGTCAAGCGCACATCCGCTCTACCTTCAACAACACCATCATCACAATCACAGACCCAACCGGAGCAGTCATCTCTTGGTCGTCTTCAGGAGATGTCGGCTTCAAGGGTTCACGCAAGTCAACCCCGTTCGCAGCTCAGATGGCAGCTGAATCAGCTGCTCGTAAGGCGCAAGAGCACGGTATCCGCAAGGTTGACGTTTTCGTCAAGGGTCCAGGCTCTGGACGAGAGACCGCAATTCGTTCGCTTCAGGCCGCTGGTTTGGAAGTTGGCTCAATCAGTGACGTGACTCCACAGGCTCACAACGGTTGCCGCCCTCCAAAGCGTCGACGCGTTTGACTCTCAGAAAAATTTAACACCTCACGCACGTAGGTGCCCGCCTGCGTGTTTCCATGACGAACATCAAATAGCGGATGTTCAGATGAAAGGAACCAATAGTGCTAATTGCACAGCGCCCCACATTGCACGAAGAAGTTCTAGGACCGAACCGTTCAAGATTTATCTTGGACCCATTGGAGCCAGGATTTGGCTACACCCTCGGTAACTCGATGCGACGCACATTGCTTAGCTCGATTCCGGGTGCAGCTGTTACAAACATTCGCATCCAAGGTGTCAGCCACGAGTTTTCAACAATCGCGGGTGTCAAGGAGGACGTGGTTGAAGTAATTTTGAACATCAAAAACCTTGTAGTTTCCTCGGAGCACGATGCTCCAGTAGTCGCTCATTTGACAAAGAGTGCTGCTGGCCCAGTGACCGCCGCAGACATTCAGGTTCCTGCCGGTGTTGAAGTTCACAACCCAGAGTTGGTTCTAGCAACGCTAAACGCCAAGGGCAAGCTAGAGATCGAGTTCATTATCGAGCGCGGTCGTGGCTACGTCCAAGCTTCCCAGAACCGTAACCCGGATGCCGAAGCCGGTGTAATTCCAGTTGATTCGATCTACAGCCCAGTGCTGAAGGTTTCTTACCGCGTTGAGGCAACTCGTGCCGGTGAGTTCACCAACTTCGACAAGCTGATTGTTGACGTTGAGACCAAGCAGTCGGTTGAGCCACGCGATGCTGTTGCCAGCGCCGGCTCAACATTGGTTGAGTTGTTTGGCCTAGCCAAGGAACTAAACGATGAGGCGGAAGGCATTGAAATTGGACCGGCTCCGGTTGAAATCGCGGCCTCCAATGAGCTAAGCACACCGATTGAGGACCTAGACCTAACGGTTCGTTCCTACAACTGCCTGAAGCGCGAGGGAATCAACACGGTCTCAGAGCTAATTGCTTTGAGCGAAGACCAGTTGATGAACATTCGCAACTTCGGCTCAAAATCCGTAGATGAAGTACGCGACAAGCTAACCGAGCTTGGACTGAAGTTCAAGGATGCCGTCCCAGGTTTTGATTCCGCATACTTCGGTGGCGGCTTCGACGAAGACCAGATCTAACCTTTAGAAATTCAAGGAGAAACTAATGCCTACCCCAACTAAGGGACCCCGCCTAGGAGGCGGACCAGCCCACGAGCGCCTGATGCTTCGTAACATGGCCACCTCACTTTTCATGCACAAGCGAATCGTCACAACCGAGACCAAGGCCAAGCGTCTTCGTCCAGTTGCCGAACGTTTAGTGTCCTTCGCCAAGCGCGGAGACCTAGCCGCTAGACGTCGTGTGATGAGACAAATCACGGACAAGAACATCGTCCACGAGCTTTTCACTGAGATTGCACCGTTAGTTGCCGACCGCGAGGGCGGCTACACCCGCATCACGAAGCTCGGTTACCGTAAGGGCGACAACGCTCCTATGGCTGTAATTGAGCTTGTGTTGGAGCAGGTGCAGGCGAAGCCCAAGACTTCCAAGTCAAAGCCAGTCAACAACGTTGCAACCAGCGCAGCCGCTGAGCCGGTTGCAGAGGAAGTTGCTGAGGCACCAGCAGACGAAGTAGTAGTGGACGAGACTGCTGCGGTTGAGACCGAGGTTGTTGCAGAAACCCCAGTTGAAGTAGCTACTGAGGCTCCGGCCGAAGAAGCTATTGAAGCGCCGGCCGAAGAACCAAAGGCCTAGAGCCGCAAAGAAGATTGAAATGAACAAGCCCGCTGGTGATTCTGGCGGGCTTGTTCGCTTTCGGGTAGACCTTGCTTATGACGGAACCGATTTCGCGGGGTGGGCTAAGCAGCCTGGTCTCAGAACTGTAGAAGGCGATTTGGTCAAGATGTTCGAAAAGGTTTTTGGCAAAAGCAAGACTGACTTTGACATGCGAGTTGCCGGCAGAACCGACTCCGGGGTTCATGCCAAACACCAGGTGTGTCACCTGGATATCCCCCAGAAGCGCTTATCGCGAATCGGCAGAGATCCACTGAATGCTTTTCGGCTAAACACGCTAATCGCCGACGATCTAATCATCCTGGATATTCACCAGATCACTTCTGATTTTGACGCCAGATTCAGTGCTCTAGGTAGGAGCTATCGCTACACGATTGTTGACCCTGAGTTTAAAAAGGACCCCATGTTGGTGCGCTACGCACTGACGCACAAGCGGGTTTTAGATGTCGACCTGATGAATTTAGCTGCCAAAGAACTGATTGGCCTGAAGGACTTTGCGGCGTTCTGTAAGCCAAGAGCTGGCGCCAGTACGATTCGCAACTTGACTACGTTTCAGGTGTCCAGGGACCCAGGTGGTCTGATCACAATAGACATTCACGCGGATGCTTTTTGCCACAATATGATTCGATCGCTTGTGGGGTCGATCATGGCGGTCGCCGACGGGCGACTAAGTATTCAAGATCTTATCCAAGCTCAAAAAAGCGGCAAGCGTGCCAATAAATTCAAGACAATCGACGCCAAGGGCTTAAGTTTGGAGTCAATTGATTACCCGGATCCTGCGGACTATGCCAAGCAGGCAAACCTAAACCGGGTGATGCGAGAAATCAGTGATAATTCTGTTTGACCCAATGCCTATCAACCCCTAGACTTAGCGTTTGGTTCGGCATTGTCGGCCAGTTTGAAACCGCTTAAAAAGCGGAATCACACAAACGAAACTATGAGGTAATTTACCGTGCGTACTTATTCGCCAAAGGCCAGCGAGCTGAGCCACGAGTGGTTTGTCATTGACGCCACAGAAATCGTGCTGGGGCGCCTCGCGTCTCACGCAGCAGTCTTACTGCGCGGCAAGCACAAGCCAACCTTCGCGGCGCACATGGATAACGGTGACTTTGTGATCATTGTCAATGCGGAGAAAGTTGTTCTAACCGGCGACAAGCTGGAGCAGAAGAAGGCTTACCGTCACTCTGGATATCCAGGTGGCTTGACCACTACCTCCTACTCCGACCTAATGGCTAAGAATCCAGTGCGCGTTGTTGAGAAGGCCATTCGTGGAATGTTGCCGAAAAACAAGCTTGGCGACCAGCTAATTGGCAAGCTAAAGGTTTACGCAGGCAGCTCCCACCCACACGAGGCCCAGAAGGCCAAGCCTTTCACCATTGATCAGATCGCCCAGTAAGGACAAAGACCTTGGCAGATAACGAAGTCGAAGAGACACAAGTAGTAGAAGCGGATACTTCCTACTCAACAGAGTCAGAGCCAGCGAAGACTGTGCGATCACGGGGAAACCTAACTCAGTCAGGTGCCGGGCTTGGTCGACGCAAAGAGGCAGTTGCTCGAGTTCG
>Ga0222646_100485_pt1 | contig 11212 bp, 16 predicted proteins | sample AntAcemetagen293_FD_179819 | JGI IMG/M metagenome (GOLD analysis project Ga0222646, IMG submission 179819) | Saline water microbial communities from Ace Lake, Antarctica - #293 | ecosystem: Environmental > Aquatic > Non-marine Saline and Alkaline > Saline | place: Antarctica: Ace Lake | collected... | reverse complement strand
GTATTCAATGATCAGCTTGGCCAATAACGCGCTTACTCGCGTTGGGTCTTCGTTCAACCAATCAAGCATTTCGCGTTCGCCTGTCTTGTTATTCCTGAGTGGAATAAAACCTAATTTGCGGCGCTTGGTACCATCTTTTGATGGCAAATAGAGGTTTAAGAAACCTTGAGCTTCCCAAGCAGTATTGGGTTTAACAGAAGCTGGTAAAACGTTGGATTTGAAAGACATGTGGTGTTCCGATAAAAGTGAGAAAGGATCGAATTGACCCAATATATGGCCGTAGGCCAGGCAACGTCTTTTTGTTAAAAAGGCTGCAAAAGACAAGTCCCTACACTTTTAGTTAATTTTGTTGTAACACGGTAGTGTACCTTGCCTTTTTGTAAGGGAAAACCTCTAGAAAGCTAGCAGAATGCCGATGCCTGCAAAAACAGCGACGGTTAAAACGCCATAAAAGAAATCGCTCATGAAATGAACTCCGGTTGTGAAAAGACGAAAAAAAAAGGACAAAAGTCCTCAGTGATTGGGTGAAGTGAGGCTGATTAAGTCAGCCACTCTTCTGAGTATTCGGTTTGAAGTGCGTCTTCAAGAGCAAAGACAATGTCTGTTGATAGAACATCAAAGTCGTTGAGCGGTAAGGACAAGTCGTTGTATGACATAAGGAGATCTCCAATGAATGGGACAAGTGGTTGGGAAGTAAAGAAAGCCTTTACTAACTCCAGGAAATGGCCGTAGGCCAGGAAGAGCAAAGAGAAAGAACCTATCTCCGATAAGGAGACGGTCTTAGAGCTCTTGGCTTCTTATTTGATAGGTGCGGTAAGCACCAGGCGGTAAGCGCCGTAGATGGCCAATACATTAGTTACAAGACCTAATGAGAAGGCAATGATTGGGTGAAGGCCAAAGCCTTGAGTGATGTATTCAATGCCTAAGACAATTAGTATTACTGACATCATTGCCAGAAAGATGCAGCAAACAAAGATAGCAACAGTGTTGAGAGTAGTCATGATTAGTTCCAATGAAGTTGTGAAGAACATAAGGTATGTCCAATAGATGACCGTAGGTCAGAGTAGTGCTGATATATCGTCTGTGTATCGGAATGAGAGAGATAGAGTTAATAGAGTTAATTAGGTAAAGGTTCTTACTACTTAACTGACTATCTCAATGTGTTGTGTTGTGTAGGACTTAATAGGCTACCCCGAAGGGTAGCGTGATATTAAGGTGCTGTGAGAGCAGCTAGCTCTTTAGCTTGGTTGATGAGTTTGACCTTGCGGTCATTGGCAGCTTCGTCAGCGAATGCTGCTGATGTGCCTTCGGCCCATGAACTAATGTGAGCGAATGCTCGGCAGAAGTTGGTGATACCTTCGATCAATGTAATGATCATGATGTTGAATGCACGGAACATAGTTAACTTTCAGTTGGTTGTGGATATCCATTGGATGGCCGTAGGCCAGCTATAGGGGGGGGGGTATTTGTGTTTATCCGCTCTGCGGATATCAGTCCTTCACTCATACCCATTTTTTAAAATTCCTCCAAATGCGATTAAAAAAATCTCACATAATTTTTTGAAATAATCCGACACCCTGAATGGAGTACCATATACACCCGATACACTAACTATTGGTATTAGCTATATGACCGCACTAACTATTGAGCAATTTAAACAAGCTTTGCCTGATAAGGTAAAGAAGTCTGTGAGCCAAGACTTAATTGATTCAGTTAATAACACGCTAGGTGATCCAGAGATGTTTGAGGCATACAGGGATAACCTGCTTAGTTACACCAAGGTAATGGCTGATGGCCGATTTAAGGTGCCCAACTACATTGATGCAGTTCGATATGTGAGCCACAAGCTCATGGGCTGCAGCAACATTGAGGCTTACACCAAGGCGTTCCCTGATAAGTACGCCAGGTTCATGGCTCAAGGTGTGGTGGCTAAAGACATTGCCAGCTATGTCACTGCTTACAACAAGAGCAAGCTGGTGAACCTAATCTTTGAGCAGACGCTGATTCCTAGTTATGTGTTGAACCAAGATCTGTATCAACGGGCGCTCAATGTGCAGGCCGATCTAATGATCAACGCCAACAGTGAGAAGGTAAGGACGGATGCGGCCAACTCACTGCTGACCCAACTCAAGATGCCTGAAGTGACAAAGGTAGAGCTGGAGATTGGAATGAAGGAAGATTCTTCTATTGCTATGTTGCGGACGGCGACTATGGAGCTGGCTAGACAGCAACGTTTGGCGATGGAGTCTGGAGCCATGAATGCTCAGGCAGTGGCGCATTCTAAGATTAATGTAATTGATGTAGAAGCCAAGGAAGTAATTTAATGATTTCTTTTCTTTTTAATCTTTTATTTTTTAGTTTGGCAATTGCCGGTTTCTTTTGGTGGGAAGCTGCGCAAGCTTTATGCAGTTTATTCTTATTAGGTGCTTTTCTTGGATCTTTATTTGATAGTAATAGAAAGAATGCACGACGAAAATAACTAGATATTGCGCAGTCAATTACACTAGTCGCTACGCGACTGGAACAAAAGGAATTAATTATGGCTGCAACAAATGACTCGTCTTTACTATCTATGCCGGATGAAATAGTTAAGATGCTGGCGGCAGAGGATAAGAGAAAGAATTTTCCTGCTGGAACAATGCAGTCATTGATGCAGCAAGAGGTGGGCGGTAATCTTTCTAAATATATGAAAGACCCTACCACTTACCATTACGGTTTGAATGCTAAAGGCAAACGAATTGCTGGGCATACCGGCAAAGTATCTACTGCTTTTGGTCCATTCGGTTTGTTGGAGTCTACGGCGGCTAAGCCAGGTTATGGCGTAACGCCATTAGGAGATAAATCTAGTTTGGTTGAACAAGCCAGATTTGCAGCTGATTACTTAGCAGCCAGGTCTAAAAAAGCAGGTAGTTTAGATGGCGGCTTGGCCGGATATGGTGAAGGGGCCAAGTATGCGAGCCAAGTAGCTGGGCGAATTCCTAGTGCTCAAGCCACTCCGCCTCGTCGTGAGTTTAGTCACCCTTTGATGCAGGAGCCTGTTTTAGCTGACGCTGCACCTGTTAATTTATCTGCTGTATCTGCTGCTCCCCAAGCGGTTGCCTCACCGGATGTGGCTCAAGTTGCGGCGGCGAGTTCTCCAGGTATGCCTAATGCAGACCCATGGCAAGAGTTTTTACAAAGATCGCGTGAAGCAGGTAAGCCAGAAAAGATGGCGTATGGCGCTGGAGCACCAATTGCACAGCAGCCTAACATTCAATTAAATGTTCCAGATTTTATGGGAATGGCTAAATACATGGACAGCTCAAAAAGTTCAAATTCATTGCGTGGGTTTGAGTCTCTGTGAGTGATGCTGTAGCTGACGCGCTGGCACCTTGGAAAGTAGAGGATTACCTTAACGCTACTGATTACACTAGCGATTCCAAGTACGTACCCAGCGACTTTGCGCTGGAGTTTGTTACCTTCATCAAACTAGTAAATGGTGAGCAAGGCGAAGAACACAAGACACCATTAGTTCATTACCGGATGCTAGACACCATTACTGAAGGTGGGCGGCGCATTGTGAACTTGTGCCATCGAGGTATTGCAAAGACCACAGTCATGGGTGAGTATTTGTTTTTGTACATAGCTGTGTACGGAGAAATCCCTGGCTTTGGCAAGATCTCCTTGGCGCTGTACGTCTCCGACTCAATTGAGAACGGTGTCAAGAACATGAGGAAGAACTTGGAGTTTAGGCGTGACAACTCTGACTTTTTGAAAGAGTACATACCTGCTACACGGTTTACTGATATTCGGTGGGAGTTCACCAACGCTGACGGCAAGATGTTCATTGTCAAAGGCTACGGCGCTAAAACGGGTGTTCGTGGTGCCAAAGAAATGGGAACTCGTCCGCAGCTGGCTGTGCTCGATGACTTGATTTCAGACGAGGATGCACGCTCAGCCACGGTGATCTCTGCTGTGGAAGACACGGTTTACAAGGCTGTGAACTACGCCTTGCATCCAACCAAAAACATGATCATCTGGTCAGGCACACCCTTTAACGCCAAAGATCCTTTGTACAAAGCAGTTGAGTCAGGTGCTTGGGCAGTCAACGTATTTCCTGTTTGCGAGATGTATCCCTGCACGCAAGAAGAGTTTAAGGGCAGCTGGCCAGATCGCTTCACCTTCGCCTACGTCAAAGATCAGTACGACACCGCTGTGAAGTCGGGCAAGGTTGAAACCTTCAACCAAGAGCTGATGCTGCGAATTATGAGCGATGAAGACCGGATGATCCAAGACGGAGACATCGGTTGGTACAAAGTAGATGCTGTGCTACGTAACAAAAACCGCTTTAACTTTTACATCACTACTGACTTTGCTACGTCTGAAAAAGACAAAGCTGATTTTTCCGTAATTAGTGTCTGGGCCTACAACAACGTAGGCGATTGGCTTTGGGTAGACGGTATTTGTAAACGCCAACTAATGGACAAGAACATTGATGACCTCTTTCGTCTCGCACAGACCTACAAACCACAGTCTGTGGGCATTGAAGTTACTGGTCAACAGGGTGGGTTCATCCAATGGATACAAGGACAAATGCTCGACCGGAATATTTACTTCCCTCTTGCAAGTGAAGGAAATGATACCAAACCAGGAATTAGACCTAACACCAATAAGATGGTACGTTTTAATACCGTGGTGCCTTTGTTCAAGTCACGAAAGGTATTCTTTCCAATTGAAAGAAAGACAGAAGCTACAATAGTTGAAGCTATGAATGAACTGGGACTGGTATCTGTATCTGGCTTTAGAAGTAAACATGATGACTTTTTAGATACTATATCTATGTTGTCTTCTTTGAATACATGGAGGCCATCAGAAGAAGCACCAATGGTAGAAAATGCCAAGAGTAATAGTATGTGGGATGTAGATGCGGCTGATGACGCACCTGATCGCATGGCTTCTTATATTGTTTGAGGAATTACTATGTATCTACAAGAACTTTTTGATCAGCTCTCCTACGGAGAGCTTTCCCAACTAAGTATTGGTGGTGGTGACACAGGAGTTATTGATGAAGATAACTATGCGCGAATAATCCCACAGGTTAACCTAGCGTTAACTGCGGTATATAAAAGATTCTTGTTACGAGAAGAGCAAGTTGATTTTCCGCTGGCTGCAGGCGGGTATACGTACATGCTTCAATTAGAAGATGTTCTCAAAATTGAAAAAGTATTTACCGATACTGGAACAGAACTCAGTTTAAACGACCAGTCGGATAAGTATAGTTGCCACACAACTAGCTTAACCGGACTCAAAGTTCCGTCAAGTATTGTTGATAACGAAATGAACTTGCCAGTTAAATATAAAACGGCTTCATTAAAAGTGCTGTACCGAGCTAACCACCCAAAGATTATTCTTGGATTTAAGTACTTAAACCCATCAAAATATAAGCTTGATTTGCCAGAAGCTTTTATGGAACCTGTGCTGCTGTTTATTGCTGCACGAATGTTAACGCCGCTAGGTGTGGGTCAGCTAGAAGGTTTTGCGCATACTACGTTATACAGCCGATATGAAGCGGCTTGCGAGCAAATAGAAATACTAGGTTTAAAGATTAGTGTAGCGGGGCAACACAATCGCTTACTAGAAAAAGGCTGGGTTTAATTGAGCTGTTACCACTGCCACTAAAAATGGCAGTGGTTTTAAGCTTTACGGACGTTAAAAAAGTTTGTTGTCACATCTTGCCCAATACTTAGACAGACAGCTGCAAGATGGTGGGGGCCAAAATTGCTTGCTGACTTGAGATAGGGGTATGCAACCCATTCGTTGCAAAACCATCTGTTGGCGGTTTGTTTACCAGGAAGCACAGTGGCTAAAGCTCCGCGCCAGTCATAAGGTTGGTCTAGTGTTTTTTGGTATAGCTCAATAGACCGTGAAACTTCCCACTGAGGAACATTTACGATCAGCCAGTTTGCTGGGTCAAGCGTGGTCCTTTTAAGCCGAACACCACCATCTCTCAAACTAGAACTTGCAAGAAAAACACTTCCGTCTGCATGTTCGTGGTGGATTGCTTCTACATGGGTTACGTGGCTATACGGACCTTTTTGAGCGAGTCTAGTAATCCACCAGCCTGCACGGGTAAGCAGGCTATCGTTAGCATGCTCCCCAATGTAAAAAGCTAGCTTCATGAAAAGTACAATTTTTTTAATGCAGCATTTTCGTTTTCTGTTACCGGAGTAGTTAATATACTAGTAATCGTTTCACTAGTGACAGAACTAACTACGCTTCCTGTATATGCTAATGCTTCTGCGACATCAACTCGTTTAAGGTCAACCCACTTGCGAATACTCAGATCTTGCAATATAGCTTTTAATATTGGATCTGTGCTTGTTAACACAGCAATCTTACTTGTCCCAAAACGATCATAGAATGGCCCAATGTCAATCAACCAAGTCCACAAAGCATCTTCCATAACCGTGTAATCATTAGGAAATGTTTTTGACATAAATTGCGCAGTTGCCGCTATAGGCATTCCGGTACTTGTTACTTTGTAGACTTGCATAATGTTTCCTTATTAGGTCATGTCGTAGTATCTGATACCCAAGACACCAGTGATCGCGATAATAGCTGCTGCTGATTTAACGGTTAAGTTCTCATAAGTAGCAACGTGTTCTTGTGGATACTGGTCTGCCGCCAGTGCTGCAACACCAATTGCATTGAACTGCACGCCAACAACTGCAGGATCGCCTGCGATACCAGTTGCCAACTGATATGCTGTTGGGATTGCTGCAATACCTGCCTGACGCACGTTAAATACAAGTACTTTAGAACTAACACCGCCACCAAATGGCACAAACGCTCCTGCACTGCCCGCAGCATTAGGCACTGTGGTAGAGAATGTTGTTTTAGCTCCATTCGCTTTGAGGTATGTAAGTGCACTAGGTGTACTTGCGATAGTTGAAATAGCCACATTAGATGCAAAAATCGCACCACGACCGCCAGAAGATGCAAAGATTGCTGCGAGTGTGGTGTTGTTACCCAGGTAACTAGTCATAGCCGCCTGGCTATTTACCAATGCTCCAATGGCTACCGAATTAGCTGCTGCAACTGCAAAGTTAGAATGAGATCCCAATGCAGTGGTTGCTGCACTATTATTTGCAAATCCAGCCATGAATCCTGCATTACTAGCAACAACAGAGAAATTAGCATGAGTTGCTAAACTAACCATAGCAGTATCGTCAGCAGCAATTGCATTCATTATGATAGCGTTATCAGCAACAAGATATAGATTAGCGTGAATTGCTAGATTGCGTAATGCATCAACATTAGTTGCAAACGTTTCAGATGCACCAGCATTATTACTTACTGCGGTTAGTGCAGCGACATTACCTGCAATACCTAAACTGTCTAAACTTGCAAACGCTTCGGTAATTCCAGCTAACTTGGAAACTATAGCAACTATATTAGTAGCAAAGTGCGAACTTGTCTTGAAACTAGTCCATGCAGTTTTGTTTGCATATACTGCACCCATACCACCATAGCTGTTTGATATCAAGTTCATGGCATTTGCACTAGCAATCACTTGTGTCATTGCAACTCCGCTACCTGCAACACTTGACATTGCACCAGCATTGTTTGAGATGATTGACATCGAGACTGAACTACCAACAATATCAGACATCATACTAGTTGAAGCAGTTACTAATCCCACTGTAGCAGGACTTGCTACAACTGCTCGCATTGCAGCGCGTGATTCGACAACTAAATTGTTTGCAGTCACATTTGCAATTAACAACCCTATAGTCTCAAAGTTAGCAGTGCCTGCTAGTGTTTGAATAATATTCTTTGAGTTTGCTTCATAATATTGACTAGTGGTCCACTGATCCCATGCAACATTGTTAGCTTCAATTTCAATAAGCGATGGTAAATTGTTTGACACAATACCAACTGCTGTAGCATTGCCTAATATTGCTTGATTAGTTATAGAGTTTGTAGCCGATGCTTCTTTAAATACCGCATCGCGAGCCAGTTGACTGTTGGCAATAGCAAGCACGGTGATTTCGCTGGCTGCCATTCGTCGAGCTTGTCCACGCATAGACAAAAGTATTTTAAAATCTACTAATCGACCAGGATCTGTTAGGGATGTTTGTAAATCCGCAGCAGAATGTGTTCCTGCTTCAACTGCATTTAACAGTCGTATAGCTCTTAATGATGGCATTTTATATTCCTTTTAAAGTGTTGCAAAGTATGCTGCAAATCGGGTAAATTCGTCTTCGTCTAAGTCGTCTCTATATGACTCTTCTACTAGTGCCATCGCACTCAGTAAGTCATAAGCTGGTACAGATAACAACCATTGTCCTAAGTTATCTGTAAAGCAGGTTTCATCATCGTCTGGCTCAATCTGATCATTAACCCAAACAAATAAACCTATACCTTCAATTAGTACTGAGTCATCTAAAGCCCGTAGTATTGTTGGAGCGTCTCGCAAGGTGCCTCTAGCCTCATAGCCAAGAGTGTTGATTGATGTTGCTCCGCGAGGGATGACAACGTTGCCCAACCCAAGCAAGCTCAAGCCGTTAACGGTTTTTAGATTAGTACTTGTAAGAGCGTCTTGCTTAGTGGCAAGTGCTGTAGCGACATCTGTTGAAATTGGCTTACTTGCGTCTGCTGTGTTATCTACCAAATCAAGCGCATTAACACGAGATGTAGTATCTGTGAATGCCGTCACTGCGTTGGAGACGGCTACTTGCTGAGTAGCTACCGCTGCTGTCTGCGTTTGTACTGCACTTGTAAGAAGTGCTACTTCGGCTTCAATAGTCATGGTCGTTGTCCAATATAGTTAATAAAACTAGTTTGAGCTTGAATAAAAGATGTAGCCATATTAATCAACGGAATCTGTGCAGTGTTAATAGAAATTAATACTGCATCAGCTATACGAGAATCTACTACTGTTTTTTGCTGACTAAAAACTTCTAGAAGTTGTGTAGTTTGCGTTGTTAAAGCAGAAAGCTCAGTTTCAATACTCATATATCTTCCTTAATAATCATTTGTGCATAAATGCGCTGAGTTTGAATTAAAGCAGCCGCACGGTTTAAATTTAAAGCTACTCTCTCATCTACTACAGTACCTGACTCTAGTTCAGTAATGCGGCTATTAGCTGTTTTAATATCTACTGCTACTGCTTGAACAAAGTCTATAAGTCTTTGAGAGAGTGTCATAGTTTAAACCTTAGCCAGTATATATAGCGCTGCCAAGTTGTAGTCTAGGTTACCAGTATTAACCAAGCTGGCAGAACCAATGTTAGCGTTGGCTTGTGCTTTTTGAATAGAAGAAAGTACTTGGGGGGCGTCAAAGCGCAATCTAGCTGCAATTTGAGTCGCAATATTAGTTGCAAAACTTGGGTTGTTATTTAAAGCTGCTGCTAATTCACTCAAAGTGTTCAACGCCGCTGGAGCACCATTAACTAAAGAATTAGCTACAGCAACCTTAGCAGCTTCAATAGCATTGTAAATTTTACTTGCTGACCAAGTTGCATCTGTTACTGAAACACCGGAGGTATCGTCAACAACATCAGCAACTAATGTATAAACTTCGTTGATTGAAGCAACTAAGTTATTTTTAGCAGTGGTGTTAAGAGAGGTCAGTGTGCCATCAGCAAGACGAAGTAATTTAATATCTTCTCCAATAGCTTGTGAAAGAGCAATGAGGCGGGTTTCTAAGATCATGTAGCTATTTTTTAGGCTTTTGCCAAAATGTAGTAAGCAAGGGGGTCAATACCAATATCTGGAACATACAATCCAGTGTCAGAGCCTTTGATTAAACGGTTATTTACATCCAACGACGGAAAGCTTTGATCACCGTCAATACCGTTAACGCCGTTAATACCATTAGTCCCGTTAACGCCGTCAATACCATCAGTTCCAGTTGTACCCGTTGTGCCGGTTAAACCAATAAGGCCAGTAACACCTTGTATTCCCTGAAATCCTTGTAAACCAGTAAGTGAGACTAACCACTGCTCTTTAGTTCCAACAAAACCAGAAGAAGTTGCCAACTGATATGCACTTGCCCCACTTGGATCTATAACAATTGAAGGAGTTCTAACTGTTGTAGGCACTATTACTGTTTGAATATTATTTTCAACAGCTAAATTATTAGTTGTTGTTGGTGCCACAGAAAAGGTCACTACAGTTTGTGCAGGCTTGGTAACAGCAGTAATAATGGGATTAATCATGGCAATATTTTATATGCTAGATGGTTATTAACTTTGTTTGGCATAATCAAGACTATTACATAGCTTAAATTGTATTTCCTAATGTTGAGCAAACTATTCTAACTGTCTGGGGTTTAAAACGTATGAATGATCTGATTGAAGGTCTAAAAGCCAGTAATGCACCTCTTACAAATTGGAAGAAGGCGCCTACTATTCTGGAACTTAAACAAGATTTGCAGGATGCTAAGCCTATTCACGACACCCAAGTTACAAAAATAAGCGAATGGCTAGATAACTTAAATGTCACAGGTAAAGCAAAGATTACTACTGCTAAAGGTAGTTCTAGCATTGTTCCAAAGCTTATTCGCAAACAAGCTGAGTGGCGATATGCTTCACTAAGTGAGCCGTTCCTTAGTACTGATGATGTTTTTAACGTTCGTCCAGTTACGTTTGAGGATCGTAAAGCAGCTCAGCAAAATGAGCTTATGTTGAATTACCAGCTAAATAATCACATTGATAAAACGAAGTTTATTGATGAGTATGTTCGTGCGGCTGTTGATGAAGGCACAGTCATTGTTCGCACTGGCTGGAACTTTGAAGAAGAAGAGTTCACAGAGACAGTACCAACGATTGAGTTTAGGGTTAACCCTGAAATGGGGCAGCTGCACGAGGAGTTGCATCAGTTGATGGAAGAGTCTCCTAGTGAATACGCCACAAACGTGCCAGATGAGCTGCGTGAAGCGCATGAACTCACCATGGAACAAGGACAGCCAATTGAGCCAGTAGTCATAGGTGAAGAAAAAGTCACCAAAATGCGGACGCTCCAAAACCACCCTACTGTTGAAGTCTGCGACTTTCGCAACGTAGTGCTAGATCCAACTTGCATGGGTGACGTAACTAAAGCCAAGTTTTTGGTTTATAGCTTTGAGTCTTCTTTGTCTGAACTTAAAGCAGACGGAAAAAAATACAAGAACTTAGATAGCATCAACGTAGGGGTTAACTCTATATTGGGTACGCCAGACCATGCCTCAT
>Ga0222646_100484_pt1 | contig 11215 bp, 12 predicted proteins | sample AntAcemetagen293_FD_179819 | JGI IMG/M metagenome (GOLD analysis project Ga0222646, IMG submission 179819) | Saline water microbial communities from Ace Lake, Antarctica - #293 | ecosystem: Environmental > Aquatic > Non-marine Saline and Alkaline > Saline | place: Antarctica: Ace Lake | collected... | reverse complement strand
CTCTAATACCTTGGGTGAAAAGACCATGAAAAAGCTACTGAAAAGGATAAAATAAAAATATTTCATTTTTTTTCAAATAGTGTGTGTCAAAAATAAAAACAATTGTATATTTGCCCACGCTTTAAAAGAGGTAAATTTCTGAAAGCAAAAAAAAGTAATCAAGAAGATATTTAAAAATACATATAATGCCGAAAAGAACTTACCAGCCATCAAAAAGAAAGAGAAGAAACAAACACGGTTTCAGAGAAAGAATGGCTTCAGCTAATGGAAGAAAAGTATTAGCAAGAAGAAGAGCTAAAGGAAGAAAGAAAGTTTCTGTGTCTTCAGAATTTAGACCAAAAAGATAATATAATGATTAACATTTGTTAATAATTAAGGTGTTGCTATTTTTAGTAACACCTTTTTTTATACCTAACAACCAACTATTTTTGTAAAACCAAACAACACAACAACTTACAACTAAAAAACAATGCCAAAAAGTAAAGACCTCAATTCCATTTTAATTATTGGATCTGGACCAATTGTTATTGGGCAAGCATGTGAATTTGATTATTCGGGCTCACAATCATTAAGATCCTTAAGAGAAGACGGAATTGAAACAGTTTTAATTAACTCGAATCCTGCAACAATTATGACGGACCCTTCTATGGCCGATCATATATATTTACTGCCTTTAACTACAAAATCAATCATTCAGATTTTAAAAGAGCATCCACAAATTGATGCTGTTTTACCAACTATGGGTGGGCAAACTGCATTAAACCTTTGTATTGAAGCAGACGCTAAAGGAATTTGGAAAGATTTTAACGTAAAATTAATTGGTGTAGATATTGATGCTATTAATGTTACCGAAGACAGAGAACAGTTTAGAGAATTAATGTTAAAAATTGGTGTACCAATGGCGCCACAAGCAACAGCAACCTCTTTCTTGAAAGGAAAAGAAATTGCACAAGAATTTGGTTATCCTTTAGTAATAAGATCTTCTTATACTTTAGGTGGGTCAGGAGCCTCCATTGTTTATAAAGCAGAAGATTTTGATCAGTTGTTAAGCTTTGGTTTAGAAGCATCACCCATACATGAGGTAATGATTGATAAAGCAATGATGGGCTGGAAAGAGTATGAATTGGAGTTATTGAGAGATAAGAATGATAATGTTGTAATTATCTGTTCTATTGAAAATATGGATCCTATGGGAATTCATACAGGAGATTCTATTACAGTCGCTCCAGCGATGACACTTTCTGACAAGACCTATCAAAAAATGCGTGATATGGCCATTCATATGATGCGTTCAATTGGAGATTTCGAGGGAGGTTGTAATGTGCAGTTTGCAGTTTCACCAGATGAAAAAGAAGATATAATCGCGATTGAAATCAACCCAAGAGTTTCGCGTTCATCTGCGCTAGCATCCAAAGCTACGGGGTATCCTATTGCAAAGGTAGCTACAAAATTAGCTATTGGTTATACCTTAGACGAATTAGAAAACGGAATTACTAAATCTACCTCTGCTTTATTTGAGCCAACGTTAGATTATGTAATTGTAAAAATACCACGTTGGAATTTTGATAAATTTGAAGGTTCAGATAGAACTCTAGGATTGCAAATGAAATCTGTAGGTGAAGTAATGGGAATTGGTCGTTGTTTTCAAGAAGCCTTGCACAAAGCTACACAGTCTTTAGAAATTAAAAGAAATGGTTTAGGAGCAGACGGCAAAGGATATACAGATTATAGCCAGATTATAGAGAAATTAACCTATGCAAGTTGGGACCGTGTGTTTGCTATTTATGATGCAATTGCCATCGGAATTCCTTTGAGTAAGATTTATGATATCACAAAAATAGACATGTGGTATTTAAGGCAATATGAAGAATTGTTTCAATTGCAGAAAGAAATTTCTACCTACAAAATTGATACATTAGAAAGAGACTTGTTGTTAGAGGCAAAGCAAAAAGGATACGGAGACAGACAAATAGCGCATATGCTAGGGTGTTTAGAAAGTGAAGTATACACAAAAAGAGAAGAATTAAAAGTACAACGTGTCTTCAAGTTAGTAGATACTTGTGCTGCAGAATTCCAAGCAAAAACTCCTTACTATTATTCAACTTTTGAGAATGAAATAGAAACTGCAGCTGGCGAAATTATGATTGCCAACGAAAGTATTGTTACTCCAAAAAAGAAAATTGTTGTTTTAGGTTCTGGACCGAATAGAATCGGACAGGGAATTGAGTTTGATTACTGTTGTGTGCATGGTGTTTTAGCCGCTGCAGAATGTGGTTATGAGACCATCATGATCAATTGTAATCCCGAAACCGTTTCTACAGATTTTGATACGGCAGATAAATTATATTTCGAACCTGTTTTTTGGGAACATATTTATGATATTATTCGTCATGAAAAACCAGAAGGGGTAATTGTGCAATTAGGTGGGCAAACAGCCTTAAAGTTAGCAGAGAAATTAACCAAGTACGGCATTAAAATTATAGGAACTTCTTTTGAAGCCCTAGATTTAGCCGAAGACAGAGGTAGTTTTTCTACTTTATTGAAAAATAATAACATTCCATACCCAGAATTCGGAATTGCAGAAACAGCAGATGAAGCGCTGGTTTTAGCAGACGAATTAGATTTTCCAATCTTGGTAAGACCTTCTTATGTGTTAGGAGGGCAAGGAATGAAAATTGTCATCAATAAAGAAGAATTAGTTGAACACGTTGTAGATTTATTAGGTAGAATGCCCGGAAATAAATTATTGTTAGATCATTATTTAGATGGGGCAATAGAGGCAGAAGCAGATGCCATTTGCGATGCTGACGGGAATGTGTACATCATTGGAATTATGGAGCATATAGAACCTTGTGGAATTCATTCAGGAGATTCTAATGCCATGTTGCCAGTTTTTAATTTAGGTGATTTTGTCATGCAACAAATTAAAGACCACACGCATACTATCGCAAGAGAGTTGAAAACTGTTGGTTTAATTAACGTTCAGTTTGCAGTCAAGGATGAGCTTGTTTATATTATTGAAGCAAATCCAAGAGCATCTAGAACAGTACCTTTTATAGCAAAAGCATACAAAGAACCATATGTAAATTATGCAACGAAGGTGATGTTAGGGCATAATAAAGTTACAGATTTTAATTTCAACCCTCAATTAGAAGGGTATGCAATTAAGCAACCGGTGTTTTCTTTTAATAAGTTTCCGAATGTAGACAAGAAGTTAGGACCAGAAATGAAGTCTACTGGAGAAAGTATTTTATTTATAGACAGTTTAAAGGATGATGAATTTTACAATTTATACGCAAGAAGAAAAATGTATTTGAGCAAGTAATATTCTTTTCATTGATAGTATAAAACATTCAATTCTAATTTTAGAATTGAATGTTTTTTTTTATAATTATCTTACTTAAATTAACGTTTAATGATTTTAACAAAACTTTAAACAAAATTTTCAAACTTTGATATTTTTATCTATTACTTTTGATCTAAACTAATAAATAAAGCAAAATATAATGAAAACAAGAAACGTATTAATGGCTTTTGCAACAATCGGACTTTTTGCATTTGCATCGTGTAAAACTACAAAAACAGAAGAAGCAAAAAAAGAAACAATGCCAGCAATTGCAGCAGTAGTGCAAACTCCCAATATTGTTGGAGTAGCAGCAGGAAACGAAAATTTTTCAACATTAGTGGCTGCAGTAAAAGCAGCGGGTTTGGTAGCTACTTTAAGTAGTGCAGGACCTTTTACCGTGTTTGCACCGACAAATGATGCTTTTGCAAAATTACCAGAAGGGACTATTGCTACTTTACTAATGCCAGAAAATAAAGCAACCTTAACTAGTATTTTAACATACCACGTTGTTGCTGGAAAATTTGATGCAACAGCAGTTATTGGTGCAATTAAAGCGAATAACGGTGCTTTTACAATTACTACCGTACAAGGTGGTACTTTAGTTGCGTCTTTAGACGGAGCAAAGGTAGTATTGAAAGATGAAAAAGGAAACATGTCTACGGTAGTAATCGCAGATGTTGCAGCTTCAAACGGAGTAATACACGCTATTGATAGTGTTGTAATGCCGAACTAAAAATTTTTCAAATTTTTATATTAAAAAAGCTTTCAAGAAATTGAAGGCTTTTTTTGTTATCTATGATATAAAGCACAACATAGTAATTGTTTCAGAACACTTATCTATTATCAGCAATTAACGCTGTAAGTATTTGTTTAAAAGTGGATACAGGTTGTGCACCTGTTACGGCTCTTTTTTTGTTAAAAACGATGGTTGGTACAGAATTTACCCCCAAACCTTTCCAGTAATTTTGTTCTTTAGTTACTTCGGCTCTTGCTTCTTCCTTATCTAGTCTGGCAATTCCTTCTTCAGCATTTAAACCAACGTCCAATAAGGCTTGTTTTAAAACAGCTCTTTTAGAGACATCTTTACGTTCACTAAAAAAGGCGGTAGTTAAGCACATCTTTAGTTCGGTTTGTTTGTCAAATGCTTTTGCATATTCTAATAAAATATGAGCATCAAAAGTGTTCACCATGCGCATCTCATCAAAATAGTCGAATTTAAAACCAAGTGCTGCTCCAACTTCAGTCATGTTTTTTTTAGATGCAGCTTGTTCCTTTGCAGTAGCTCCATATTTTTCTGTAATATGTGTCATTACATTCTGTCCTTCTGCTGGCATATTCGGATTTAACTCAAAAGGTTGCCATGCTATTTCTACTTGCTTTTCTATGCCAAGTGCGATAATGGCTTTTTCTAAGCGTTTGTATCCAATAGTACACCACGGACAAACAACATCTGATACAATGTCTATGTTTATTTTTTCTTTCATAATTTGTTATAAATATACGCCTTACAAATGCAAATGGTAAGCTGAGGTATTTTTTTAAAAGGAGGTTTTATTTACTTTTATCCAAGTAAAGGGTGAAAAGTAGCAGTTATTGGAGTGTTTGAAATATGATTGGTGTAGTTGCTAATCACTTTTTGAGATAGGCCTAAAACAATTTCTAAGACTTGTCTCTTTTGATACTTCACTGCGTAAAAGGCCTTTAATTCTGTTTGCAATACGCGTCCGAGATTGCACATAATTGATAAAGTTACCGCTCGTATGGTTTCTAATTTTGTGCTTTATTCTAAATATGAACAATAAGATGTGTGTGTGGATTTTACTTAATGAGGGAGTTGAATTCAGGTAACGAAAAAGGAAGCTTGCGCAAAATTCAGGAGTTACAGATAAAAAGTATCGTATTTATTTAAAAAATTCCTTAGATTTTTCCCAATATACATCCATCTCTGTTAAAGACATATCGGATAACTCTTTCCCTTCTTCTTTGGCCGCTTTTTCTAAAAACTGAAACCTATTTATAAATTTCTTGTTTGTTTTTTCTAAAGCATTCTCTGGATTTACATTAATAAAACGGGCATAATTTATCATTGAAAAAAGCACATCTCCAAATTCATTCTCGGTATTTTCTTTGTTACCAGCCTTCACTTCTTCATTCAGTTCAGAAAGCTCTTCTTGTACTTTTTTCCAAACTTGTGCCGGCTCTTCCCAATCAAATCCAACACCAGCAACTTTTTCTTGAATTCTACATGCTTTTACAACGGCTGGTAAGCTTTTAGGAACGCCTTCTAAAACAGATTCCTTTCCTTCTTTTAATTTTAATTGTTCCCAATTTCGTTTTACATCAGCAACGCTTTCAACTTTTACATCACCATAAATATGAGGATGTCTGCTGATGAGTTTGTCAGAAATTGAGTTCGCAACATCACCAATGTCAAAAGCTTTTTTCTCACTTCCAATTTTAGCATAAAAGACGATGTGCAGAAGTACATCACCTAGTTCTTTTTTAATTTCAGGTAAATCGTTCTCTAGAATTGCATCAGCAAGCTCGTATGTTTCTTCTATGGTAAGGTGGCGCAAACTTTCTAACGTTTGTTTTTTATCCCAAGGACACTTCTCTCGAAGTTCGTCCATGATGTCTAACAAACGATTAAAAGCAGCTAATTGTTCTTTTCTAGAGTTCATTTTATGCAACGTTTAAATGCGATAGCGTTGTATTTTAACTTTAGGTGCCAAAATATAGAGACTTGTTTATAAAGTTGCGATCTTTTCTCAATCTTTATTAACACGACAGTGTTTCTTCAAAATGTTTTTAATCTTAAAAACTAAAAACGGTTTACTCCTTACTCTCTTCAGTAGTCGCTTCGATTTTAGAGAAATCCATTCCAGCATTTACCAATAAATTAAACCACTGAATTACTTTTTTAATGTTGGAGGTGTACACTCTTTCTGCATCATATTCTGGTAAAACTTCTGCAAAAAATGCTTCTAATTTTTTACCACTTTCTTTATGAGAAATTGCTTCTTTACCAGCTGTTTTTTCAAACATTGCTTTCAATACTTTCAATAAAGGAATGTCTTCTTCATAGGTGTAAATCGCAATATTTTCTAATAAACTGACGTTTTGAGTTGCACTAACAGCTACTCTTTTATCGTCTGCTAAACCAGCAACAATTATGGCACTTTTAGATTGAGAGATTACCCTGAATAAGCCTGGTTTACCCGTAACGGCTATAATTTTATTAAATTCCATATATTTTATATTTTGTGTCTTTTTAGACTATTTGCCTTTTTTTGCATTCGGAAAACGCATTCTGTAATCTGAGCTAATTTTTCCTTTAGAAATATTTTCTAATTTCTTTTTAATAATTCTTTTCTTTAAAGTTGAAAGCTTGTCTGTGAACAAGATGCCTTCAATATGATCATATTCGTGTTGAAAAACTCTAGCAGCCAAACCATCTAAAGTTGTTGTATGCGTTGTAAAACTTTCGTCTTGGTACTCAATAGTAATTTTGGGTTGGCGAGAAACGTCTTCTCTAACATCAGGAATACTTAAACAACCTTCGTTAAATAACCACTCTTCCCCTTCTTCTTCTAAAATTTTAGGATTGATGAAAACGCTATTAAAAGATTTTAAAATAGCACTTTCTTCTTCAGAGATGTCGTCATCTTCTGCAAAAGGGGAAGCGTCAATTAAAAACAAACGAATTGCTTTGCCAATTTGAGGCGCAGCCAGGCCAACACCAGAAGCATTGTACATGGTTTCTTTCATATTGGTAATCAGTTTTTCTAGATCAGGATATGTTGCATCTATAGCAACAGCAACTTTTCTTAAAACAGGATCTCCGTAAGCAACAATTGGTAAAATCATTTATTTTTATTTAAAAAGATTCGCAAAAATACAATTTACAATAACGAATGACGAATTTTTGAATTGCGAATTTTCAAAAATAATGGAATGTTTAGTGCTGATTATATAAATACGATTGTAATATGATCGTAGCACTAATTTCATCTACCATCGCTTTATTTCTTCGTTGTTTTTTCTTCATTCCGCTATCAATCATCGTTTGAAAAGCCATTTTAGACGTAAAGCGTTCATCAATTCTTTTCATTGGAATTTGAGGAAATAAGGTTTCTATTTTTTTTAGGAAAGGAAGAATAAGTGCCTCACTTTCACTATCAGAATTATCCATTTGTTTTGGCTGTCCCATTATAAATAAGGCTACTTTTTCTTTTGTTGTATATTCTTTTAGAAAAGACAATAAATCGGCCGTGTTTACCGTTGTCAGTCCAGACGCAATTATTTGCAACTCATCGGTAACGGCTATTCCAGTTCTTTTTTTTCCAAAATCTATTGCTAAAACTCTTCCCAAATTGTATGATTTTTTACAAAAATAACTGTTAATTGCGAATAAGGAAGCAATAACGTAATTATTATCATTGAGGAATAAGGAAGAGTGTCTTTTGACTTTAAAATAGGGGTTTTAGAATTTAAACAAGGATACCTAATATGTTTAAAAAATGTATATTCGCTTTCAGTTTTTATAGATAGATTTATATTTGCAAAAATCATACAACTAAAATGGAAGAAATTAGAAATATTATAGAGTCAGCTTGGGAAGATCGTGCCTTATTAAAAGAACAAAGCGCCATTGATACCATTAGAAAGGTAGTTGATTTGTTAGACAAAGGAACTTTAAGAGTTGCAGAACCAACTGCAGATGGTTGGCAAGTAAATGAATGGATTAAAAAAGCAGTAGTACTGTATTTTCCAATTCAAAAAATGGAAACGTTAGAAGCGGGTATTTTTGAATATCATGATAAAATTCCGTTAAAAAGAAATTTTGCAGAAAGAGGAATTAGAGTAGTACCAAACGCAGTTGCAAGACACGGCGCTTATATTGCTCCAGGAACTATTTTAATGCCAAGTTATGTGAATATTGGTGCCTATGTAGATGAAGGAACAATGGTAGATACGTGGGCTACAGTTGGTTCTTGTGCACAGATTGGTAAAAATGTACATCTTTCTGGTGGTGTTGGTATTGGCGGAGTTTTAGAACCTTTACAAGCGGCACCCGTAATTATAGAAGATGGCGCTTTTATTGGCTCTAGATGTATTGTTGTAGAGGGGGTAAGAGTAGAAAAAGAAGCGGTGTTAGGTGCAAATGTTGTTTTAACGATGAGTACTAAAATTATAGATGTAACGGGTAATGAACCTATAGAAATGAAAGGGGTAGTTCCTGCGCGTTCTGTGGTAATTCCTGGAAGTTACACAAAAAAATTTGCAGCAGGTGAATACAATGTACCTTGTGCATTAATTATTGGAAAAAGAAAAGAAAGTACGAATAAGAAAACATCTTTAAACGATGCTTTGCGTGAGTATGACGTAGCCGTTTAAGATTATAAAATCTATGACAAAAATATCAGCAATAATACCTACATTAAATGAAGAAATTTATATTGCTGATGCTATAAAATCTGTTTGTTTTGCAGATGAAATTATTGTAATAGATTCATACAGCACAGATAGAACGATAGAAATAGCAGAAAAATTAAACGTAAAAATCATTAAACGAAAGTTTGATGATTTTTCTTCTCAAAAGAATTTTGCCATAGATCAAGCAATACATCCTTGGATTTATATTTTAGATGCAGATGAAAGAGTAACTGAAGGGGTGAAGGCAGAAATATTGGTAGCAGTAAAAGATCCTAAAGATTTTGTAGGTTTTTATGTTCGAAGAACATTTTATTTCTGTGAGAAAAAAGTAAATTATTCTGGTTTTCAAAGAGATAAAGTGATGCGATTGTTCTTAAAAGAACATTGCAAGTATGTTGGACTTGTGCATGAAAAAATAGCAACGAAAGGGAGCATTGGTTTTTTTAAGAATAAGATTGATCATTTTTCTTATCGAAATTATGATCATTATATTTCTAAGATGAATCATTATGCAGCTATTAGAGCTCAAGAACTGCATAAACAAGGTAAAAAAGCAACTATTTATCATGTGATGATAAAACCAGCAGCAAGGTTCTTTATTCATTATTTCATTCGCCTTGGTTTTTTAGACGGATTTACAGGGTTTTTAGTAGCAAAAACGCAAGCTTATGGTGTTTTAACGAGGTATATTAAACTTTGGTTATTAAATAAAGGAATTAAATAGAATTATTTCTTTTTGTAAAAGATATAATTCTTAATGCTTCTGTAAAACTTGTAAGTAAGTAAGCTAAATATTTGCCAAATAGGACGAAAAATTTCTCGAAGCACTTTTTTCCAAACAATCATATTATTTTGCTGAATGGTGCTGCCTCCAATTTGTTTGTCTATACTTTTTACATACTGCTTATTTGCAGAATATAAAGGCACCTTGTGTTTGTAAACGTCTTGTTTCATAACATCTATAGGTGCATAGTAATCAGATAAATTAGCACATAGTTTCATTAGGGCATCCTTTCCGATAATTTGACCAATCATTAAAACAGGTGGTATTAAAAACTTGTTTAGGAGTTCGGTCTTTTCAAGAGAATAGAATCCTTTTTTACCTGAAATGTCAATAAAATCGTTGGTTGTAACTTGTTCTAAAAGAGCATTTATATCTTTAAAAAAATCTGGATTAACCAAAGCATCGTCTTCTAAAATAATAGAAAAATCTTCTGGTTGTACTGATAAAAACTTCCAAAGCTTAAAATGTGTCAGGCAAATACCAATTTCACCGTCATTTGGTAGTGGATAATGCGCTAAAATATGGTGCTTTGTTTTTTCTTTTTTAAGTTTAATTTTATTCAATTCTTTCCCATAGATAGCAGCTATGCGAGTAATAGGAATCTCCAATTCTTTGAATTGATTTTCCATAAAATGCATGCGATCTGTACTTTTGTCTAAATTGATGTAATAAACTTTGAAAGACTTCATATTTTTATCCAATTTTCACAAGCAATTTCATTTTCTTTTGTCACAAACCACTGTTTAGGTGCAATAATAGTTTTATTGTTATTTTTATTTAGCCAAGCTCCCCACCAAGAAAAACTGCTATTTGCAGTAATATTATGTGCACACAGACTCATTAAATGTAGGTCTTCATGAGGCAAGCATTTATGAGTTACATAGACAGCGTTTTGAAGTACTAGGTTTTCTTTAGTCCAAAGAATATCGTCAGAAAAGATAAAAAAAGTAATATTTTGATGCTTTTCTTCAATGATTTTAATGGCTTCTTTGTAATAGGCCAAACTACAAGTTCCGTGAATGGAGTTTGATTTTGAGTTTAAAATATAATCTCCTCTTCTAATATGAAGCGAGCAACTATTTTCTACCGTGGTAATTTGTTCTTTATATTTCTGAGTAGAATTTGCAATTTTTTTAATAGGCACAAACTCTTCGAGCAACGTGTTTCTAATTTCTGAAAAGTATTTCTCCGTTTGAAAGTATCCTTTCACATATTCCCCTCCTTTTAAAGCCAATAAATTACTATCAAACAGTAAGTTTTTCTCTTTTACCGTTTTTAGTTTGTTTATTTTAGAAAATAAAAGCGCAATTGATTTTGCATTTTGTAAAGTAATCTGATAATTATCTAACTGATAACCGCCATGTAATTTGTAATTTTTGAAACTAGAAAGATCTAATTTTACATCAAAACCACTCATTTCTAGTGCCTTTGCGTATGCATATTGAAACATTTGATTCCCCAAACCACCAAGCACTCTCACAATAATCATATTTTATTCACTTATAAAAACACATTAAATTTGCGTGCAAAACAAAAGTACAAATGTTATTACAATTTTCTTTTAAGAATTTGATGTTTAAAAGCTTAGAAAATAATAAATTTGCAATCACTTTTAAAGAAATATGAAGCATACAGAAGCCATCTCATTA
>Ga0222646_100478_pt1 | contig 11270 bp, 10 predicted proteins | sample AntAcemetagen293_FD_179819 | JGI IMG/M metagenome (GOLD analysis project Ga0222646, IMG submission 179819) | Saline water microbial communities from Ace Lake, Antarctica - #293 | ecosystem: Environmental > Aquatic > Non-marine Saline and Alkaline > Saline | place: Antarctica: Ace Lake | collected... | reverse complement strand
CCATTATTCAACCTGTTTGGTTCATTCTTGACGCCCCCATTATTCAAGAGTCCCACATTGTTCTTAGGTGTGATCATCTTTTTGACGAGAGTTCTCTTACGAGAAAACTTCACAGGTTCGTGAACGTTCATACCACTGAGACGCTTACCGATGGCATCCTGTAAATCGTATTTTTTAAGATTTTCAATCTTCTTGAGTCCAGCTTTTCTCGCGAGACGTACAAGGTCTTTACGTCTGACTGTGGAGCTGAAAAACAACTCATAGTCTTTAGATGACAGTGGTGACTTTTTGTCGATCAAATACGTTTTAGTCGAGTTCATGACGAGAGGGGGTAGAGGCAACTTACCTGCCTGAATATCTTCATATACTCCACATATTTCTTCCTTTGTTAGTTTAATGGTTTTCCCGGTATTCATCCTTATGAGTTTCCTGAGAGTATCTAAATCCGCGTCGGGGTCGCACGCGTCTATCATATATATTAGACTAACAAAAAAGTATTTTGAATATCCTATATATTTTATACAAGGGAGGTCATCTGTTTGAATTGTGGTAAGGTGATACGTCGAGCATTAAGCCGTTGGAGAAGTTGTCTATCTTTTAGTGTTATTGTGCGTTTAAGAGACTTTAGGTGTTCACGCGCTTTGACTCGTGTATTACGCATTTTGGATATTTGTACACTCTTGATTACTCTCTGATTATTTAGAGTTTTTACAGCTTGAATAGAAGCTTTCGCCTTTGATGCATTAAGTTTATTCTTTTGTATCTGTTTCAAAATACCGGACGCCTGTCGCTTTATTACGTTTATATTACCAGACATGCGCAATAATTTTGTTTTTTCAGAGTTTGGAAGATTCAATGTGTTAATGTATAACTTTACCTGAGTTCTTCTTTGTACATCTACAGTTTCCTTATCATTTTTTACCTTTAGGGTTTGTTGAATCATTCGTTTGATCGCGTTGATATTTGTGTTACCCTGTACTCCCCGTAAAAAACCTCTTCTCTGACTGAGGTTCACTTTCATATCGTTCATGTATCGAGAAAGTTCTGTCTTCTTTTTACTTATCTTAGAAGCATCTGCTCTCACCTTCATTTGATTAGCTTTTTCTCGAATATACTTCATCCCATCTTGAGTGGTTGTAGTGTTGACTTGGTTGAGAAGGTTCTTGGCATTGTTTCCGAGATTTTTAGAAGCGATATATTGTCTGAGTTGAGTTTGTAACACATTTTCAGATCTTTGTTGTGTATCCAAATTTCGAGCTTTTTTTATCACGACATTGACATTGTTCATGTTAGCTAAAATTATTTTTCGGTTATTTTCCGATAGAGACATTGGTTTGAGAGCATTAGTTAATTTCTCACGGTCCCGCTTTTTACGCACACGAATCGCTTCACTCTTGGCTTTTGGAAGTTTAAAATCTGGTACTCTTTCGAAACTGTTTAGAATTTGTTTAGAATTTGTGTTTGATAATTTAAGTGTCTTAAGTAGGGCATTCAGGTTAGATTTCTCTTTATTTTTTAACTCCTTCTTGCGCGTCGAACTCAGTTGTTTAGCAGTGGTTTCGTATAACATGACACTGTTAGGTTTCTTATCATACATTGTGAGAATTGATTTATTGTCTGTATCAGATAGATCGATTCCATCCAATGTCTTTACCAATTTCAGTCTATTTTCAGCAGTCTTTTCATTTATGCGCATCTTTTTTACTTGCATGGCTTTCACCCTTATTTTTTGAACATTTTTCACTTTGTCAAAATCAGAAAGTAAATCATTCATATCTTTCTGTGTTAATTTGACTTCATTTTTCAAGAAAACTTGTAAAAGATTCTTATCAGCTTTATGTTTGTTTTCTCTCATCTTCTCCTGAATTTCCATAACCTTCTTCATAGATGTTTTGAGTTGTATATCTGTCGTGACAAATTCTTGAAGAATTTCATTTTGATTCTGTGGGGTAAGACCCAAGAGTGATATTTTCAATTGTTGCATCTCCTGAAACCTCTTAGATCCATACGCCTTCTTAATATTTATCATGATCGCATTGATCTGTTGTGGGTTACGAATCATTGATAGGTTCAACTTTATGGTCATACCAGAATTCAAAATGAGATCAGAAAGTTTCTTCTTCATCTTGGTAATGAAATCTTGATTGATTTTTTTATTGATCTTAGATACGTTGACAAGATTTTCGATTTCCTCTATATCTTCTAAAATCGCGGCGTTTCTCGTTTTACTTTTGAGACGGGTCTTTTGATTTTTCAATTGTTTGATTTCATTGGCTTTTTGTGCATATTCGTTATATTTTTCGGGTACAGCATCAAACTTTTCAAAGATTTTTACGATTTCAGGTTGATCCATAGTGAAACCGAGCTTATCGACAATGTATCGTCGCAGTTTAAATCGAAGCTCCCTCTTACGACGATTGTGATACTTTTCAGCTTCTGAATTATTCTTTGATAACAGATACATCTTTTCACGATTGGTCAGAATCTTGAATGTATTGAGATACTTCAGTCGTTCTTGGCGCTTCTTCAATTGTTCTCGATTTAATTTAGACTTTGTGAGTGTATTGACTTCTTTTTTGAGGTTTATCATTTTTTTACTTCTCGTTTCATTTGTGTTTTCATTTGTGTTTTCATTTTCATTTTCATTTTCATTTACGTTTAACTTGTGTAACAGTGTCTGTTTATTGTAATTGTTTAGTTGATGTTTGTTGATGTATTCCATTAGATCACGACGAATGCTGTTCGTTTTTTCATCTTGGGTATTGAGTGCTGTTTTGATAGCTGTATTCACGGCAGTGTTAAAGTTCACTAGGTCACTGTTAAAGTTTGATTTAATTTTAATATTGTCTTCGGGATCAAGTGGTAATTCGTCTACAAAGTTTAAGAATTCATCATTACTTTCCACCCAATTACCATGATTCCTGAAGTTTTCAATTTTCGTAGCCTCCTTTTTTAGAGTGTTCATGTTGATATACGTTGTCGCAAACTTTTTCATCACTCGATCGATATTTTGTGGTTTGATTTCAAGTTCTTTTAGAAATTCGGATATTTTATCAGCATTACTACGTCTCAAGTCATTGAGAATACGTGTCATAAACATACGAGCATCTTTCAATACAATGTTAGCGTTTTCATCAGTCAAGAGACGCCTTATGAATAACTGTTGATCCTGGTTAGACATACCCAATGACCGAATGGCGTACACATCAGCAGTTATGGCGGCTCGTTTTTTTTGTGTCGCATATCGATGAATATTCGTTTTAAGTACTCCAAGGTTAGCACCTGCATCAAAAAAAATCAAAAATCTCGTTCTTTCCTCTACAGACAATGTCTTACTGTATTTATTCAAGAATACTTCCATGTTTGCCTTCTCGAGACGCTTTCTACGATCAAACTGGTTTTTGATCTGTTTTTGTTTTACGTTGTAAGCATTTCCAATCTTTGATTTCAAAATCTTCACATTCTTATTTGTTTGTGTATTTGTTATGGGTACGTTCACACCCAAACGTTTAGACATTTGATCAAGTAGAACCTTACTTTGAAACTTTACGACATTATTCACCTTTTTGAGAGTATTGAAATTCTTAGTAGCGGATATAGGTGTCATCGCATTTAGACCACTTTCAATTGCTAGATTAGAAAGTGTTTTTTTAGCAGTCGCGAGTTTAATTGTGTAAGCTTTATTGACTTCACTACTGAGTTTCAATGCGTTGTTTTTTGTATTGCTATTTTTCAATCTTTCAGAAAAGTTGTTATTCAATGAAGCTTCAAGTATCTTACGGTTTACTACCGTCTTAATTTCTTTTAAAGTTTTCTTCTTCATGACGACATCATCAACTTTCTTTTTGATTGAATTAAGGGAAGTGTTTGAAGTTTGAAAGTTTTGAATGAAAGGCGTTGGACTAATATTGAAACGCGTGGCATACCGCTTCAATTCATTTAATTCATTTTGATTCTTCTTTGACTTTTCATTCTTTATCACACTATTCAACTCTGACTGCAATTTTGGTATGTTAACTTTTTTCAATTTGAGACGATTAGTAAAAAGTTTCTTTTTGTTTACAGGAATCTTGACACTCTGAACTTCGAACGACAACACTTGTTTACGTTTAGTGAGTTTATCGTTTTCAGCTTTTTGTTTGGCAACCTTCATTTCCGTTCGAGTCTGTTCGATGAGTTTTTTCATAGGCACGAGCTGATTCACAGTTCTTATAGACGTGATTCTACTCGTAAAGTCCCCGACATCTGACGCATTTTTCAAGAGGTTTAACTTGACCGCCTCTCGAATGGTGACTTGTACAACATTCGCATATTTTAGTGTTTGTATATTCTCAATATCCCCAGCAAACTGTGAATACATACCAAGATTTTTCACCAGTGAAATTAAGTTTAGTTTACGAGTTGCAATTTGAGTATTTTGCTTGTTTTGTCCCTTGTTTTCTATATTCTTTTTTAACGCCAAAATATGACTTTTTGTTTTTGCGTTTCTAACCTGCTTTAAAAACTGACCGTCAACACCGAGAGTGCCAATACGTTTTAATAATTTTCTTTTCTCTTTCTCAACTATTTCGATATCACGTTGCTGTTTCAATTTTTTACCTTCTTCTATGAGCTGTGTGATCACCTGTTTATCTGGTTGAAAACGAGACAAAATACCATTTTTATCACCGTCGTTAAGTCCTATACGATTCAAAGCATTTTTAAGAAACTTGCGTTCGTTGGATACTGATTCCAACTGTCGGTTCCCCTGCAAGTCGTACGCTTCTTTAGTTAACACACGTATATCCTCACCACGATCTAGTCGATGAATGAGGCCGTCGATATCATTATTGTTTAGATTCAACTTCTTGATCGTTTCGAAAAAACTGACTTTAAACCGACCCGTCTGCTGTGTATCCCTCTTTTTCCTGATCGATTCAGCCTCTTGTATCAATTTTGATACATCACTCTCAGGGGTAATCGTTGAAACAACCCTAGTATAGATGTCCTTGGGTAGTGGTGACATCCGACTTTTAAACTCTTGAATCTTTTCTTGGATTTTTAAATCACGGCGTCGTGCATTCATCGCTTGAGCTTTTCGTAAAAGTATATTGAGATTTATACCTTTCATTTCGGACCTTTGCTGATAAGAAGCTAGATCGGTTCTTGTCAGGGAAGGGAGTGTGGTCAGCCTCACACTAAATGTATCCACATCCATTTACATTAGGCTGACAAAAAAGTATATCCTCTGTTAAATAATTGAATTTTTTCTTCATAACTCATGTTGAAATTAAAAACATCTGTATCTTCGACATTGATTTCGAGTATTTCTATTGGTGTATCGTAGGTGACCCGATTAGAAAGTGCTGAACGCACAAGGGTTTCAACGAATTGTTTTGGTGTTTGAATATCGTCTTGATACATTCGATTCATCTTAATTTTAATACACGTAACTTCGTGTGGTTTTTTATCAAAAAATGGTGTCAATGGAAATTCCTCTTTCATACCTCCATCGACGTAGGTTTGACCTTCGTACTTACCACACGCAAATATGAAAGGTACCGCCATACTCATACACACGGCATCAATAACATTCATATCTGGATGCGTATCCTTTGAAAAATACACAGTTTCTGATGTATTCATACAAAATGCCGAGATGTATATCTTCATATCGACTTCTTTGAATGTAGGGTCAGAACCACATATTTCCACTAACTTTTTACGGATAGGAGCCATATCAACAAATCCAAATTTGTTAAAAAAGGAGCCCAAACGTATCTTAACAAAATTGGGGATATTAATGGATAATGACGTGGTTAGAATTTCATCTACTGACATCCCCATAGCCAAAAATAAAGTTATTATTGCACCAGCGGAAGACCCTGAAATTTCCTTGACATTGACAAGTTGAGACTCTCGCGTTTTTAGGGCGCCAATCAATGAAAATAGTCCCATTGACGCTGGTCCCAGAATAAGGTACTTCATATCCCTATCTAATAGAACTGAGGAAATTGGCGACGCAATATCGCAAACACCAAGGCGTACACAACGGTGTGCGTTAACACCGATTGTACGCTCGTCTGACCAGAGGCGAAGAGACCTCCTGATTTCGCTGGAATTGTGAGCAGGAGACCGGGGCTTAGTAAGATGAACAGAGCCGTTGTAACGAGTAGATCTGTCTTGGTGAGTACGATACCCATTGTTTTGGCAATTAGGCTGTATACGAGAAAGAACACGAGAGCGTGGAAAAATACAGGCATTTGACCAGTTTTCCTGTTCATGAAAGACATTTTTGAGCCATCGGTAGTCAGAAGAAGACCTGGGCTGAGTGATAAAAAAAGAGCAGCAGGGATCGCAACTTTTTGCGATGTGATATCCGGTAACATTTAATATATACGCATATAATTTTTAGCAAAATCAACGAAATGGTCGATGGTAACACCTCGCATCATATCCTCATGGAGTCTATTATCATTTATGATGCGCCTGAGACTTTTCCATACATGAATGAGAATCATCTCTTCTTGATAGTCACATGTGACCCCCTCCTGGGGGGAGTCGTGCTCCTCATAACAAAACTCGACAAAGTCGCAAAATGTCCCTGTGTGTTCAATGTGTGCATCGTATAGGAGTGTCCTGATAGTATTCCACATGTACTGTAATTCATCTGAGTATTCGACTTCCCAGTCTTCGATATTCAGAGGAGTGTGTTCATTATTGAACCCTTCGTCATCGCTGACGTCTGGATCAAATCCATTGGTGGCTTCGTATACATATTGACTCCAAACCATGGTTAGTTACTTATCTTCTTTCTCGGGCTTATCTTTTAAACCGGTTAATGAGAGAGAAGTTGATTCTTTTACTTTAAGACCATCTTTAATGGCATTTAAGGCTCCTTCAACCTTTGCTTCGTCACCACCGAAAAATTTCAAAAGTCCATCTTTGATAGCATATTTATTGATACTACCCTTACGAACAGATTTACGAAGGCTGATTTTACCTTTCCTGAGGTTAATGGTATCAATACCCTGTTCAATCATGTGCTTCTTCACATTTTCCTTGAGACGCTTCTCTTCTTGATTGAGGATTTTGATATCAGCTTTCGCTTCAGAAAGTTGTTTGGAAAGTTCGACAAGCTTGGAAACGTTACCTGAAAGGTCAGTTCCAACCGAAGTCATATGTTATTTCTATAGTTTAATCTTTAAGCACACAAACTGCGCTGCATGAGATCGGGGACGATGGTGGAGTTGTTCCACACGAAGGGATCCTTGGCGTTGGGGGGGTCCGCACGGATCTGCTGGTTGGCGTTACGGAGGGCACCACCGACAGTCTCGGGGAAACCAATCTGGGCGCGGGGCTCAAGGAAGTTTTGACCCTTGAGGATGTCTTCTGGGGCAAACTGACCGAAATCTTCCTCAGAAGCAACCTCACGGGGGAGGAGAGAGGAGGCGAGGCCGGTACCCTTCTGCATACCACCGTTCACGGGCGCGGCAGATGGCCCGATGGCCGAACCACTACCTAAGCCGACATACTCACGCTCATTGATGGAGTAGTCGGAAGTCTTGTTAAGGGTAGTGAGTAAGTAGACAACAACGGCAATAGCTACGAGAGTAAGTATCTTAGACTGGTGACGCTTAATCATATTAGCGATCATCTTTATATATTAGTAACAAATTTTTTTTATTCGTCATCGACAAATGCATATTCGTCTGGGTATGTATCAATGATTGGCTCTGGGTGAAGCCTGACCTGAACAAGATTCCATGTGCAAGCGAATGACTTCTTGGCGAACCAAAGTTCAGAAAATTCGAGAATCACATCACACGACTTATCCTTCTGGAGAGTTTCAAAATCTACAGCCTCCTGTTGAGAATTGAAAATCTTGGTGACATCGATACGATCGCATCTCAACTGGTTATCCGATGCACTATGTGTGTAAGCTCCCCTGATAACATCTTCAGATAACTCCTTACCAAACCAATCAACCGCATTCTCTTGGGCGGCTGTAACATTTTCAGAATCGATTACTCTGATCTTATCAGCATTCACCTCGGATACGAGGTCAATAAGAATGTCATCGGAAATGTCTGAGATTTTAACACCATTCAACTGAACGAAAACCTTACGTTTATTATCATTACGAACTTTTACAGAACGGAGGCCATCTTCACCTTTGGTGAGGGTATCGAAAATCATTTATACTCTATTTGTGTTTCATTTCTTTAACCCAACAAATGGTATATTAGATGCCTTGTCGAGAATTGATTTAGATAACCAATCATTTCTGTTTCCCCTGTACCCATACAGGGTCTTCTTGATATTGAGACTTTTATTGAACTTTTGCGCATTCTTTGGCCTGTAATTTTGTTCATTTTTCACATATGACTTATTAGTGATAGTTTTCCATTTGAGTGTCTCCACATTGAAACGTTTGTTCCCTGACGATTTTTCGTAATTGTTTCCAACTTTTGTGCCCTGTGTAACTGTCTTAATACCATGTACCAACTGCTTAGATAAACGTTCCTTTAGGGGTTCTGTTGTAAATTTACTGTAGTTTCGTGGGTTAACACCAGATGCTTTCTTGATATTAACATTTCCGGATTTGATGCGCACTGTGGGTACCTTTTTGATCTTGTTACGAACCTTTTTGAATATATCATCAATAGAATCACTCAGTTTCACACTCTTATTAAACATTTTTCCAAGTTTTATGAGACGTTGGCGATCCTTTTCTTTCTTTTCTGGTCGCAACTTGAGTTTATGCATGAGATAGATGTCCCCAATCAAGAACTCTTTACTCGCGACGGAGATTTTGTTATTTACAATCATCTTTCCTGTGTTGGCGTTACGGTATGTAATTCCCCTTTTTTTCGTCAAGGCGACATCCGAACCAAACTCATCTGGGCGCATGAATGGAATATCTAAGATGCCACCCATCGTGAAATCTTGAATTTTACCCGTTTTTGGTGATAAATACCTGATATTGAGATCCAATGCGAATAACTCCACATCAATAAAAACATCACCTTTCCCTGGGTCGTTATCCCCCCTAGTTTTCTTTTTCTTGATGAGTGTGTACCTCCTGGTAACGTACGGTCCCTTGTTTTTGAATCCCACACCAAGGAACTTTGTCAACTTACCCTTCTGAGCCAATATACGGTTTTTAATTCGTGTATTTAAGCGACTGGATATTTCCCCAAGTTTATTCCATAAGAGTAGTTTCAAAGCCTGGAGTTTCCCAAAGTATTTCGCATTCATTTTCATGTGAGGGACAAATTTCGCATCGATGTCACTCGTGACTATACGATCTTTGAATTCTACATACATATTGAAAGCTTCTCCACCACTTATAATGAGATCACCAGACGATTTGAGAAATTCCGTCAGTTCTCCAGTCGTTTGAAGGATGATATCACGGATAGAATCTGTGACAAAAACATAAATCATCTTCTCAAACTCTTTGTCAGGATATGTACTGTGGACACGGTCCCTGAACTTCCTCAAATCTCTCGGTTCATCACGATCGAAATATTTTTTGAGTTTTGAATCTTTGAAAAGTAAATTATCATTGATGAATTTTTCAATGGTCTCTTTTGGGTAAATCTTATCATCCATTATTATATTGTGATATAATATTATGGACTGTGGCATTATAGACGAATGTAGATGCTACATGTACAAAGGTACGAAGAAGCAATTCTGTGGTGCGAGGAGGGGACCCAATATTTCTCCATGCCCGAGCGCGTGCTGTGCTGGTGGATGTTCTGGGCAACCTTTCCGAATTATAAAGAGGCCCAACCTTAATAAGAAAAAGGACTCTAGGTTCTTTACCCGCGATTACCTGTTCGGTTTCTTTACGATAATCACATTATTCTTTCTCGTGTTCCATGACTTAAAGATTAAGTGAGTAAGATAGATATAATGTCTCTTGAAACCATTCAAACCGATATCGTTGCTCTTCGTTCCGAGGTGAAGACCCTCACCAAGCTTATCCGTAAGATCAAGAATACCCAAGAAGATCCCGATGGTGAAAAGGCGAAGAAGCGTGCAGAGAACAATGGATTTAACCGAAAGCAGGAAATCACGCCTAAGTTGCGGGAATTCCTTGCTCTCCCAGGTGAGGAGCTCATTTCCCGTTCAGAGGTGACCAAGTTCATCAACAAGTACATCCTCGAAAAGGGTCTCAAGCATCCCGAGAACGGTCGCCAGATCATCCTCGACGAGACACTTCGGGTTCTTCTCGCACCCCCAGCTGACGTTGTGGTAACTTACCTCAACCTCCAGAAGTACCTTTCCCCTCATTACATCAAGAAGGAAAAGGCTTAAAAAAATAAAACATATCAAGAATAACAAGATGGTTACTTTCGTTACGAAAGAACAAATAGAACAACTTGTTGGTACAAAGATCAAAAACCTTGATTTGTACCAAAAGGCTTTTACACATAAATCAGCACTAAAAGAGTATGAACAATTTACTGAATCATTTGAAACACTGGAATTTATTGGTGACTCGGTCCTCGGGTTTGTCATCACTAAGTTTTTGTTTGATCGGTATGAAAGTCGTCAAGAAGGTTTCCTCACGAAAGCTCGTACAAAGTTGGTTCGTGGTGAAACACTAGCTAGTATAGCCAAAACGATGGGACTACAAGCACTGGTTATCATGGATGAAAAAGGTATGCGAAATGGATGGAATAACAATCCAAAGATATTGGAAGATGTTTTTGAGGCGCTGATCGGAGCTCTTTACATGGATCTCGGTCTCCTCCATGCCAAAGAATTCGTACTCCGGATTTATACAAACCCGGATATGATTGACTTGAATTCTATAATGATTGATGACAACTTTAAGGATCATCTCATGCGTCATTGCCAAGTGAACAATCATCAACTCCCCGAATATCGTGTCGCTGGTCACCAAGATGGTATTTTTTACATCGATGTATATATTGATAATAAGTATGTAAGTCGAGGTACCGCGAAGAGTAAAAAACACGCCGAACAAGAAGCTGCGAAACACTTTTTTCAGAGAATAGAACACTTTAAAAGACAGGGTCTGGCTTAAAAGAGTGAGAAGTGTATAATTTAATAATGCATCCTAATGTGAAAAGGCTGATTGAGTTAGAGTATGCAGAACAGAGGTCAGAAGAGTGGTTAAAATTACGTGGCAATCTTCTGACCGCCTCGGATGCGGCCACGGCTATAGGCGTGAACAAGTATGAAACGCCTGCAAAGCTTCTATTGAAAAAGTGTGGAATGGCTGAACCTTTTCGAGGCAATGAGGCGACCGC
>Ga0222646_100475_pt1 | contig 11308 bp, 9 predicted proteins | sample AntAcemetagen293_FD_179819 | JGI IMG/M metagenome (GOLD analysis project Ga0222646, IMG submission 179819) | Saline water microbial communities from Ace Lake, Antarctica - #293 | ecosystem: Environmental > Aquatic > Non-marine Saline and Alkaline > Saline | place: Antarctica: Ace Lake | collected... | reverse complement strand
TGAACACAAGAATCAAAACCTTTAAAAATGTGTTCTTTTGGTATAAAATCTGGAATGATATCAATTCTTTCCATCATATATCTTGGTTGCTGTAATAAGTTCACAAACAACACTTCGATTTTTTTTTTCTTTAAATCTTGCAACATGTCTTCCATGGCATACAAACCAGATTGGTCCATATATTGCATTCTACCCAAACGCATAATTACGGTTTTTGCAGATTCAGGAATTTGTTGCGAGAGCGCTTGAAAATCGCTTGTAGATCCAAAAAATAAAGGTCCCTTAATGTGTTTAATAAATACTTTTTCTTTTAAGTTTTCTGGAAAATCAATCTCATCTAACCAAGACTCTTCTTTTAATGATTTTACATTGGATCTTTCCGCAGTTAAATCTCCAATTTTTTTCATAAACATTAAAGATGCAATGATTAAACCAATACCAACCGCATAGACTAAGTTCCAGAAAGTAGAAAGTAATAAAACTACCATCATAATTAATACTTCAGAACTTAATTTAAAAGGTCCAATTTTTATGTCTCTTGGTAAATGTGGTATTGCTTTTAATCCTCTATAATCCATTACACCAATACCAACAGTAATCAAAATACCCGCTAAAACTCCTGCCGGAATTTTAGAGGCAATGGGGCCTAAACCTAACATTACTAGTAGCAACATAACTCCTGCAATCATTCCAGAAAGTTTTGTCTTACCACCAGCATTTATATTTACAACGGTTCTAATTGTTGCTCCTGCACCAGGAATACCGCCAAATAAAGCAGCAATACTATTTCCAATTCCTTGCCCAATTAACTCTTTATTTGGTTTGTGTTTGGTCTTCGTCATATTGTCTGCAACCACACTTGTTAATAAAGAATCTATTGCGCCTAAAAGGGCTAAAGTTAATGCCGTGAAAATATAAGGAGTAATACTAGCCAAGCTAAAACCGGTAAAAATTTCCCATTTAGGAACGGGTATTCCACTAGGAATTTCTTGAATAGTTCTATAATCTAACCCAAAGCCAACTGCAATACTAGACATTACAATTAATGCAACTAACGTGCTTGGTACTTTTGTGGTAATCCGTTTAAAACCGTAAATGATAAAAATAGTTCCGAAAGCCAATATAAACTCTAGCCAGTTAATTTTTTGAAGCGCTCTTGGGAACGCTATAATTGCGCCCAAAGCGCCAGAGGTCTCTTTTGCAGCTAAAGTTTCTGACTCCTTAAGAATATCTGCAGCTGAAATTTTATCGGCTCGATTAATGGTTTCTTCAAAATTTTCTAACACTAAAATCTTTTCACCTGCTTCTTCTTTTAAGATGTTTTTGAGAATTACTTCTTGGGCTTCTGGTTTAAATGTTTCAACAAATGCTACATCCTCTTTAGGATAATAGCCAACAGAAGGCAATACTTGTGTTAATAATATGATTAAACCAATGGCCGTCATAAAACCAGAAACAACAGGATAGGGAATATATCTAATGTATTTTCCTAAGCCAATAACCCCTAAAATAATTTGAAATAACCCTGCTAAAATAAAAACAGTTAGAATAGCTGGCAAAGCTTTTGTAACATCGCCGTCATTTGCGGCAACAATGCCTGCAATTACAACCATACTTACGGCTGTCATTGGTGCTGTTGGTCCAGAAATTTGCGTGCTTGTTCCGCCAAATAATGCTGCAAAAAAACTAATAAATATGGCTCCGTAAAGTCCTGCACTTGGCCCTAGCCCAGAAGACACACCGAAAGCAAGGGCTAATGGCAACGCAACAATACCTGCTGTAATTCCGCCAAATAGATCTCCTTTTATATTTGAAAATAATTTTATCATTCTTATTTTTTAGTTTTAAAAATTAAAACTAAGTTACTCATTCTATTTTGATTAGCCGCGCCCTTTCTAAATGAGGGATTCCTTTAGTTTAAACGGTTAATTAGTAAGCATAATCGCGCAATTTATTCTGCTCGATAGACCGCTAATTTTATTCTTTTCTCTACTTGCAAATAACAGTTGAATATTGTTTTTTGATAAATAGTTAGCCATGTTTTTAATAGCATTGTCTCCTTCTTCGAAAATAAATTCAATTATTTTATTGGAGGCAGATGCGTTACTTTTTAGAGCGGTTTTACTACTTATTTGAAAAGCTTTTAAAGGTTTTGTTGCAAAAGAAACTAAGGCTTCTTCATACCTGTTTGTATTTATAATTTTAGAATTATTTAATACCCCTAAAGATAATTCTGAGTTTGCTTCTATCGTTATTTTATCTGAAGTAATGAGCACTGTACCAGAAAATTCTTTTAACACAAAATCAATAATATTGTCACCTAAAAAAGACAGCATTTTAGATTTTTGTTTTCCTAAAACAATAATATCGGGCTTGCTTTTTTCTATTTGTCTCCCAATTTCATCTTTTAAATTACCGAATGAAATTTTATGTGAGATTTTTATTTGTTCGTCTTTAGAAAGAGCTGCAATCAAACTTTTAATTTGATTGTCTGTTTCTAAAAACTTTTTATTAATAGCTCTCATGGCAGAAAGTTGACTGTCTTTTTCTACAATTTCTGTTGGTTTTTTTACACAGAAAAAGTTGACATCGCCATCTACTATTTTTGCTAAATTAATGGCATTTTTTAAAATTGCTCTCGCAGATTTATCAGTATCTGAGAGCACTAATATGTTACATTTACTTTTCATGATTGTTAGTTTTAAGCAGATTTTTTAGGTCTCAAATTAAAAAACTCGATATAACTCAGCGGATTTTCTGCAACACCTCTCTCAGAAATTAATTGAATATCGATGTTTCTTTCTTTCGCTTTAAAAGCAAAATCTTGCAATATCTCTATAATATCATAGTCTAAAAATCTTGTTTTACGAACGTCAATTTCTAAATAAGTGTCTCTTGGCAAACTGTCTAATTCTTTTAAAATGGCACCTTTGTTAAAAAAGGTTACTTCTTCTGCAAGCGTCATTTTAATTCTATGTTTACCGTTACTCTTGTCTTCAATATGTAAAAAGTGAGAATTCTGAAAACTCTTAATTAAAATAACTACAATACCTACTGCCAGCCCTAAAGCAATACCAATTAGTAAATCTGTAAAAACAATACCAACTACGGTTACGGTAAATGGTATCCATTGTTTCCATCCTAATTGAACCATTTCTTTAAAGACTGCAGGTTTTGCTAATTTATATCCTACAACTAATAAGATCGCAGCTAAAACAGATAACGGAATTTTATTTAATAACGTAGGAATTAAAATAACAGAAATTAACAACAGAAATCCATGTATAATTGCTGCTAACTTTGTTCTTCCTCCAGATTGAATATTTGCAGAACTTCTAACAATTACTTGTGTAATTGGCAAACCACCTATTAAACCAGAAATAATGTTCCCTGTTCCTTGTGCTAACAACTCTTTGTTTGTTGGCGTTACATTTTTATGCGGGTCTAATTTATCAGTAGCTTCTACGCATAATAACGTCTCTAAACTGGCGACTAAAGCGATGGTAAAACCGGTTACCCAAACTTGCGGATTAGAAAGTGCGTTGAAATTAGGAAAGCTAAACTGGCCTAAAAAAGAATCGAAACTATCAGGTACAGGCACACTTACCAAATGTATTGGATTGATACCATATTTAGCGTTTCCGTTGGTAACAAAGTAATATACAATACCAGCAACCACGGCAACTAAAGGGCCTTGTATTACTTGAAATATTTTTCCTTTATTAGATAAAACACTGCTCCAAAGTATTAAAATACCCAAACCTATAAAACCAACTATGGTAGCGCCTAAGCTAATATTATCTGCAGTTTTTAAAATTTCTGAGAAGGTATTTTGTCCGTCTGCTTGAAAGAAAGAAAAGTCACCTTCAGGACTTGCATCGTATCCGAAAAAGTGTGGAATTTGCTTTAAAATAATAATAATTCCAATACCAGTTAACATTCCTTTAATTACGGAAGAAGGAAAGTAATAGCCGATAATTCCTGCTTTTAGAATACCAAAAATTATTTGAATTATTCCTCCTAAAACCACTGCAACTAAAAAGTTCTCATACCCTCCTAAGGTACCAATTGCGGTTAATACGATTGCTGCTAAGCCGGCAGCAGGTCCGCTCACTCCTATTTTAGAGCCGCTTAATCCGCCAACTACAATACCTCCAATAATTCCTGCAATTAGACCAGAAAAAAGTGGCGCCCCACTTGCTAATGCAATACCTAAACATAAAGGCAATGCTACGAAGAATACTACCACACTTGCGGGTAGATCGTTTTTAATGTGTTTAAACATATGTAAATAGTTTGTACCCCAAGTTTAAATTACCTGGCGTTTTGTTTTGATAAATAAAAAATTAATTGTCTTGTAATGATTAGAACTTACAGTATAAATTCTGGTGGTGGAGTTGTAATCTTTGGCGTTTGAGAAACGTAGTTTTTCGAGAGAAAACGTACGTTTTTAGTAATTTGAACATGACTAGATAAAAAAGAAGCCGAAAAAGTAGAAGAATAAATTTTTAATTTTGAATCTACTTTAGATTCTTCTTTGCCTTTATTCTCTTCCTCCTCCTCATTAATATCGAAAAAAAAAGCAATGTCTTGTGAAGTATCTGTTAAGGTGATAACAGTTGGTGCCACCAAAAGGCTCATGAATAATATCGAGAAAAAAATTGCAATTTTTACGTTCACTAAGGGTTTTTTTTTAGCGGAACTCAAAAATAAGAAACTTTTTTATTACTTGTTAAGGAATAATCATAAATTATGCAACAGTTTTATTTCATCAGCAATAATCCAACCTTCTTTGCCATCTGCAATTTTTATTTTCTTCCAATGGTCAAGGGTGTCTAGTACCACTACTTTTGTACCCTCGTGAAGTGTAAAGATTGCTTCAGCATTTAATGTGGGTGCGTTTCTAACGGTTGTTTTTTCTGCAAAGACAATGGCTTCTTTTTTATTTTTAGTTTGTTTGTATTGGCTGTAAGTAATGAAAACGGTGAAAATAAAAACAATAAAACTAAGAATACTTGTTGTAAAGTAAATTCTTTTTTTAGTTGGAGAATAACCAAAGTAAAACAGTAAAAAGAGGAGCGCAGTCAAGAAAGAAAATAGCACTACAATCATTGCCCATTCATTATAGGATAGTTTCTGAAGATACGCTTTGTTAAATTTCTGAAAAATAGTTTTAGGTACTTCCTCTATATTGTCTAAAGCCAGCCGTTTTGCAAATATGAGGTTGTTTGTTACATCGGGATTTAAAGGCTTTAATTTTAGGGCTTTTTCGTAATAAAAAATAGTGGGGCCAACTTTATTTAACTTGTAATATGCATTGCCTAAGTTTAGGTATAATTCTGATGAAACTACATCTTGAGCTTCAATTTCTTTATACTTTTTTATAGCTTCTTCAAACGCACCATTTCGGTATAACTCATTTCCAGAAACAAATAAACTGTCTGTATTTTGAGCCATTAACACATTGGAAATCAGTGTTAAAAATAAAAATATTTTTTTTATTTGAATGAAATTTATAGAAGATTTCTTTAAAAATATCATATTACAACTGTTTATCTAATTGAACAATCACTGCTTTTGCACGCTCAAATTCGGCTTTCATTTGAGTTGCTGTAAAAGGGGTATATCGGGCAAAATCAGAGCTTTTTAATACTTCAATAAATTGCTGAATTGTTGTTGGTGCTATTTTTTTGTCTTCTAATATTTCAGTAATTCTTTCTTTACTTATTTCCGAAGTTTCAATGCCTAATTTTGCTTTTAGATAGTTGTGTAAAGCACGTTCTAAAGCTTCGTAAAAAGCTTCTTTTTTACCGAGTTGTTTTTGAGCTTTAGAAAGATATTTTTTAGCCAACCTTTCTGCTTTTCTGGTTTTATTACCAACAGTATCATTACTTCGTTCTTTGTGTTGTTTGCCAATATAAATTCCTATAGGAATGGCAATCATTGGTAATAAAAATAAAATATAAAAGAGGCTCGATTTAAAGAAGTCTGTTTTTTTGGTAGCTATAAAACTGGTTTCGGTTGCAATATATCTAAAGTCTTCTCCAGTGCTAACTATTGCTTGCTTTCTTAAAGAAGTGGTATCTATAACAACCAATTCCTTTCCTTCTTTTACATCTACAAAGAAATCTTCTGTGGCAATGGTATTGTATTTTTTTTCTCGCAGATTAAAGTAAGAGAAAGAAACACTTGGTATTTTATATTTCCCTTTAAATAGAGGAACAACAGTGTACGTGTCTGTTACATTTCCAGAAATACCATTTGCATTTATTTGCACCCCTTCTTTTCTTTCAGGTTGATACATTTCTAATTCTGCAGGTGTCTCTATAGCTGGTAATTCAAATAAATTCAAGTTTCCTTTTCCAGAAATTTTTACCTCTAACTTGCTTGTTTCATTTGCTTTTAGAATACCTTTACTTAGAGAAACATTAAAATTAAAGTCCCCAACAGCACCTGTAAAGTTTGCGGGTTTTCCTTCTAAAGGAAGACTTTTTGGCCTAATTATTTTCTTAGTGGATGCAAATTCTCTTCTAACATTTTTTGTAATGGCATTTCCAAAAAAATCTGCACGTCCAGAGGGTACTCCAATTACAATATCCATTTTCATAGGATCTATAGAAAGTTTTCCGGTTTTTGTAGGAATTAGAAGTGCTTTTTGAAGCACAATATATCGGTAGTCTTCACCATTGTATTTTCCAATTTTTACAGGAAAATCATTTATTTTTATGTCTTGATTCCAGAAGCCATTATAGTTCGGTGCTTCTGTTACAGAAGTATCGTAAACACTAACATTTTCGCTTACATACAATCTGTACTCAACATAAATACCTTCCCCCACGTAAGGACTAAATTTAGATATTTCCGCGACTAAATGAATATTTTGTTGGGCAATATAATTGGGGTCATTTGGATTTTGAGGAATTTCTACAGCATCTAAAACAATTATTTTAACAGGTTCAGATTTTATGAGTTTTCCACCAATTTTTATAGATGCACTGGCAATTGTAAACTCTCCTTTTTTTATAGGTTGAATAATGTAAGTGTAAGATTGCGAAAAACTCACTTTTCCGTTAATCCAAGATTGTCGAACAGACTGACTTGGTCCGCCTACAACTCTAAAATTATTAAAATTTGGTGGAGAGAAATTATCTCCTCCTTGTTTGTCGATAGAAAACTCTATACGCAAACGTTGATTTACGCCTAACTTGTTTTTATTTACGCTTGTTTTTAAGGTTGCTTCTTGCGCAATCGTAGAGAGGACTAGTAAAAACAGAAATATGAAGATTAATTTACTTTTCATTTATTTTAAAATAGGCTGCCTTAAACAATGAGGCTTTTAAACATTGCAACAAAGAAGATTACCAATCTTTTTCTTGTTTTGTTTTTTCTCCTTTTGCTTTTTTAGCATTCATTTTTTTCTGGGTTTTTTTCTCCTCGTTATTTAAGCTTTCTAATAATTGCTTTACTTGTTGAGGCGTCATTTTACCAGGCTGAGGTTTTGGTTTTTGTGGTTCTTTCTTTTTGTCTTTTTTCGGATCTTGCTTTTTATCCTTGTCTTTATCTCCTTCACCGTCTTTATCGTCGTCTTTTTTATCTTTGTCTTTTGGGTCTTTTTTATCCTTATCGTCTTTATCTTTTTTGTCTTTGTCCTTTTTATCCTTATCCTTGTCTTTGTCGTCTTTATTATCTTGTTTTTCTTTGTCTAATAATTTCTGAGCAACCGCTAAATTATAGCGAGTTTCATCATCAGTAGGGTTGTTTCTTAAGGCGTTTTTAAATGCGTCTACAGCGCCTTGGTAGTTTTTAGACTCCATATTTGCATTTCCTATATTATGAAACGCTTCTGCTCTTGTAAATTTATCTGCAGCAGTTTTTGCTGTTAATTCATATTGTGGTATTGCTTCTTTGTAGTTTTTATTCTTATACAAAGCATTTCCTAAATTATAGGTTGCTTTGTCGTAATTAGAATTGCTTCCTAATGCTTTTTGATACGATACAGAAGCATCTGTGAATTGTTCTTTTTGGTACAGCTCATTTCCTTGGCGTAACATTTTCCTTGCCGTTCTTTGCTGTGCAATGGTATCTGTTTGCGCTGCTATTTTTTTACTTGAAAAGAGTATCAAGAAAATGATAAATATGTATTTCAATTGTGTCATTTTATTTTTTTATTTTCTCTTCATTAAATAAATTAGCTTTTCTTAACCATTTCGTTTTCTTTTCAAATAAGAAAATGTCAACAATTAAAAAGGACAATCCAAATGCTAGGAACCATTGAAATTGATCTTTATAGTCAGAAAACTGTTTGGTTTCAAATTCGCTTTTTTCTGCATTTGCAATAATTTCTGCAATTTCGCTTACAGGATTTTCAGTAATATTTCCATCAATATATTTCCCATCAGAAGCATCTGCAATTCCCTGTAAAACTTTAGGCATCCGTTTTGTAATTACAGTTTCCCCTTTGTTGTCTTTCTTATAACCAATCATTGCGCCATTTAAACGCATAGGAATTGGGCCACCTCTTTCTGTTCCAACGCCCACTGTGTAAATTTTTACACCTTCGTTTGCTAAATTTTGTGCCACCTGTTTTGTTTCTTCTTGATGATCTTCACCATCTGAAATAATAATTAAAAATCGGTTGGTTTGCTCATCATTATTATAATATGTTTTTGCTAATTCTAATGCTTCATTAATCGCTGTTCCTTGGCTAGAAACCATGTCTGGATTTGCGTTTTGCAAGAACATATTTGCAGCAGCGTGATCTGTAGTTATTGGTAATAATGGGTATGAATTTCCTGCATAAATAATAATACCTACTCTATCCGAACCTAACCTATCAATTGTTTTAGAAATAATTTGTTTTGCTTTTTCCAATCTGTTGGGCGCAATATCTTCTGCCAACATACTTTTAGAAACATCTAATGCGAAAACTACATCTACACCCTCTCTTTTTATTGTTTTTAATTTGGTTCCCATTTTTGGGTTTGTCAAAGAAATAATTAAAAATGCAATACCTAAGAGTAAAAAAATTAATTTTATAGTCGTTTTAAAGGTGGATGCATTTGGTGCTAATTTTTCTAATAAAGCACCATTAGAAAATTTACGTTGGGTTCTTTTTTTCCACCACAAAACCAACAAGAAAACAACAATCATTGCTGGAATAATTGTGAGTAGGTAAAAATAAATTGGTTCTTCTATTTTATACATCGTTTACTAATTGAAAGATTCAAAAATTTAATATGGTCGTGCTTATTAATTATTCACTTTTTTAAGTCCTAAATGAAACTCTTAAATAAGGTATTTCTTAAAACAAATTCTAACAATAAAAACCCTAATCCTAAGAGTACAAAAACTCTAAATTTCTCTTGATAATTATAATATTTAAATTCTTCTATTTTTGTTTTTTCTAGGGCATCAATTTCATCATAAATTTCTTTTAAAGACTCATTATCTGTTGCTCTAAAATATTTTCCTTCGGTTTCTGAAGCAATTTCTTGCAATAGCTTTTCGTCTATTTCTACCTGTTGTTTTCTAAAATTTAGTTTCCCTGTTCTTGGATCTTTACTCCAAGGAAAATCTGCCATTCCGTTGGTTCCAATTCCTATGGTATATACTTTTATGTTCAATTCTTTTGCCAATTCTGTGGCCGTTCTAGGGTCTATATTACCGGAATTATTTACACCATCTGTAAGTAAAATAATCACCTTACTTTTTGCTTTACTTTCTTTCAGTCTATTAACACCAGAACCTAAGCCCATTCCAATAGCAGTACCACCCTCTAATTGTCCCCATTTCAATTCAGAAATTGTACGTTTCACAATTCCTTTATCACTTGTAATGGGTGTTTGGGTAAAACTTTCGCCGGCATACACTACAATACCAATTCTATCATTTGGCCTTCTATCTATAAAGTTTATAGCTACTTTTTTAAGTGCTTCTAACCTGTTTGGTTTTAAATCTCTCGCCAACATACTTGCAGAAACATCAATTGCCATTACAATATCAATACCTCTATTTGTTTTCGTTTTCTTGCTTACAGAAACATTCCGAGGTCTTGCTAGTGCTATTATAATTGCAGCAAGTGCCAACAGCCTTAAAAAGTATAAAATTGGTTTTAGTTTTGACAAGATTGAACTAGTTTTAAAACCTTTTATACTTGGCATTGTTAATACTGCGGTATCTTTTTTACGCATAAAGAATTGCCAAATTGCCAATATTGGTATTAGTACGAGCAACCAGAGAAAGGTTGGATTGTAAAATTCGAAATTACTCCAGTTCATCTTCTTTTTCTATTATTTGTTTAGGCTTTAAGTTTCCTATAATAAATTCTGCATCTCTTCTATCATCTTCAATTTCTAGAGCTAAAGGTTTCGACTTCGCAAACTTTACTAAATCTGCTTCACGTAACAAATCTTTCAATCTATCAATTGTTTCTTTTGATGTTTCAATAGTATCTGCACTTTTAAAGTCTTTAATCATTTCTAAAACTTCATCAGTTGTTTTTTCTAATGCAGGTACTTTTAGTTCTCGTTCTATATACCCACGAACAATTTCTGTCAACTCAGAGTAATATTCTTTTACTTTATTGTTTTGCCACAAAAGTTTTTCGTCTAATTCCGTCAATCTTAAAATTGCCTCTTCATAAGGTGGCAAAGTTCTGTAGGTTGGTGCATCTTCGGTTTCTTTTCTTTTTCTGACAACAAACCAATAGATCCAGAAACCAATAATCGCCAGAATGGCTAAAATAAGATAGATGTAAATTTTAAAATCATCAAAGGTATAAGGTTCTTTTTTGATGGTTTTTATTGGAAATTTCTTCACTTTTGTTGTGTCAATAGCAATAGTAGCTACGTTTACTAAAAGAGAATCTGTTAAAAAAGCTTGGTTCTTTACAAAGATTTGTTGTTGCGGAATGTAGAAGGCACCGCTGTCAAAACCCGTTAAGATATAGCGTCTAATAAGGCTGTTTTTAATTGTATCAATTCTTGTAGAATCAATAACTTCTAAACCTTTTAATTGTATTTTTGGAATGATTACATTCTGAATTTCAGCTACCGAGATTTTTAATTGAAACTGCTCACCAATTCTAATGTTGGTTGTGTCAATTGTTGCTTCTACCATTGGTTTTTGTGCAAAACTTATGGCTGAAATGAACAGTAGTATGTAGAATAATTTTTTTTTCATTGTTAAGACTATCTCCCTTTATGTTTAAAATAACCTAATAGTTTTTTTACGTAATTCTCATCAACTCTGGTATTCACACTTCCTGCGCCACTTCTTTTAAACATGTTGGTGTAATAGTCAGAGAGCC
>Ga0222646_100469_pt1 | contig 11385 bp, 9 predicted proteins | sample AntAcemetagen293_FD_179819 | JGI IMG/M metagenome (GOLD analysis project Ga0222646, IMG submission 179819) | Saline water microbial communities from Ace Lake, Antarctica - #293 | ecosystem: Environmental > Aquatic > Non-marine Saline and Alkaline > Saline | place: Antarctica: Ace Lake | collected... | reverse complement strand
CACTTCACTATTGGGTGAATTGATTGCCTAGTGAATCAGTTAGGTCACACGAGAATACCCTTGGCGATTACCTCACCTCCATCGAACCCGGCGAATCGCTCATTTCAACCTGGACAAATTCTTCGAAGATTGCAGCCCAAAAGCAGATAGAGGATCTTTCGGTCATAATTATTGGAAGGAAAGTAATTGGGGGAAAGACAAATCAGTCAACTGGAAATAGGTTCGAAAAATTAGTCAAGGATGTTTTGGCCGTGGAAACCGGGAAGCAAATCCGGATGATTAAAAGTGGGAAAACAGGTTATCCTGACGTCTTTTTGAAAATTTCTGGAGTCAAGGGAAATGTTGCGATGGAGATAAAAGCCACTTCCAATTGGAACCCCAAAGATTCCAATCGTCGAGTTTTACTATCCTCAACATCGCGACTTAATGAGTTCGTGACCAAGAACCCAACGCTTCCTCTTTTTCATGCAGTTGTGACGCTGGAATACGATGCTTTGAGTTTCACCGTTGAACGAGTGAGATTGCATTTCCTACAGCCCAGCAGCCAGATTCAAGTCAGATTAGAAGCGTCCACTTCGCAAAAATTACTTAGTTCCGTGACCGGCATCTTGTTTACTGACAAGACTGAGAAAGCGAAAAAGTGACTTGATGCGGGCTACTACATGCGTGAGAATGCGGAGTTGAGCGGCTACTTGTTAACCAAACAATCCAGACATCACACCAGACCAACCCTGACGAATATCGTCAAGCTTGAGATCTGCGATGTCTTTGATTTCAACGAGTCCCGAGGTTGCGTCGGTAACACCGATACGAAGACAAGGGACACCTCTTGCCACGCAAAGAGCCTGGAACTTCACATCGTCTTCTCTACCAACGGTGACTAGCACCCTGCTCTGGGACTCTGAGAAAAGCGCTGCCGTCTGATCTATGTCATCGCGATCAAGAATGTCACCGAGCCAGATTCTGGCACCGACGTTGAACCTAAGCGATGCTTCCAGCACTGCGATGCCAAGACCACCTTCTGAAAGGTCATGGGCTGATTCAATCAGCCCTTGAATACTTGCACCGTGCAATAGATCCGCGAGCAGTTTCTCTTTTGCTAGGTCCACCTTTGGCGGTTGACCACCTAGGTGGTCATGAATGTCTTTGGCCCAGGCTGAACCATCCAGTTCGTCATAGGTGGTTCCGAGAAGGTAGATGTTGTTGCCATCATCTTGCCAACCGGACGGGATTCTTCTTGCGACATCGTCAATAACACCCAGGACACCAACCACTGGGGTTGGGTAGATGGCAACATCACCTGATTGGTTGTAGAAGCTGACGTTTCCACCCGTGACCGGAATGCCCAGTTCAAGACAAGCGTCAGCCAGACCGGCAGTTGCTTCTTTGAATTGCCACATGACTTCTGGGTTTTCAGGGCTACCAAAGTTCAGGCAATTAGTGACCGCTCTTGGGACTGCCCCAGTGACAGCAACGTTTCTGTACGCTTCGGCGAGAGCGAGTCTGGCTCCCTCGTAGGGGTTTAGGTAGGCGTACTTGCCGTTGGCATCTGTTGCTAGGGCAACACCCAGCCCTGATTCTTCAGATACTCGGATCATGCCGGAATCATCCGGCATCGAAAGTGCTGTGTTTCCGCCCACGTACTTGTCATATTGAGCTGTGATCCAGCTCTTGTCGGCTTGGTTCGGAGTTGCAATTAGCTGCATGAGCTGGGTTGCAAGTTCGGTTGCGTTTGCTGCTCTTGCAAGCTTCGTTGAGCTGTTTTCATTCAGTTCGTTTTGGTAGGCAGGGTAGGCAACTGGACGTTCATAGATCGGACCATCGTGGGCAACGGTTCTTGGTGGCACGTTGACAATCTCTTCGTGGCCCCAGTTGATGTATAGCCGGTCTTCGTCGATGACGTCTCCAAGTACGGAGTATTCAACTTCCCACTTGTTTACGATTTTCTCGAATTCTTTTAGGCGCTTTTTCGGAACCACTGCACACATGCGCTCTTGGGACTCTGACATCAGAATCTCTTCTGGAGTAAGCGATTCGTCCCTCAGCAGCACATTCTTTAGCTGCACGCGCATGCCCTTGCCACCGTTAGAGGCAAGTTCTGATGTTGCGCAGGAGATTCCAGCACCACCTAGGTCTTGAATTCCAGCAACTACACCTGCGTGAAACAGCTCAAGGCAGCACTCAATCAGTACTTTTTCTGCAAATGGGTCACCAACCTGAACTGCTGGGCGTTTGGTCGGGCCAGTCGACTCAAAGGTTTCTGAGGCTAGGACCGAAACGCCGCCGATTCCATCGGCGCCGGTTCTGGCTCCGAACAAAATAACTAAGTCGCCTGGGTTTGACGCCTTGGCAAGCTTGAGGTCTTCGTGCTTCATTGAGCCAATGGATAGCGCGTTTACTAGAGGGTTGCCCTGATAGACGGAGTCAAAGACTGTTTCGCCACCGATGTTTGGCAGACCTAGGCAGTTGCCGTAGAGGCTAATGCCGTCTACTACTCCGTGGACCACCCGGGCAGTGTCCGGGTGGTTGGGAGCACCGAAGCGCAGCTGGTCCATGATTGCAATTGGTCTGGCGCCCATAGACAAGATGTCACGAACGATTCCGCCAACACCGGTTGCTGCACCTTGAAAGGGTTCGATGTAGCTGGGGTGATTATGGCTTTCAACCTTGAAGGTGACAGCCAGACCTTCGCCGATGTCTACTACTCCAGCATTTTCACCCATGCCAACCATGAGATATTTCTTCATCTCATCGGTTACCTTTTCGCCAAACTGGCGGAGGTAGATCTTTGAAGACTTGTAGCTGCAGTGCTCGGACCACATGACCGAATACATTGCTAGTTCAGAAGAGGTTGGTCTGCGACCAAGAATCTTTTTTATTTCTTCGTACTCGTCTTTTTTGAGGCCGAGTTCTTGCCAGGGCTGCTCTTTGGCCGGTTCGGTGTTTGCATGCTCGGTGGTGTCTACGCCACTCGGTTCTAGTTCTTTTGTATTAAACACGCTACAAATTTACCATCATTATGAGGTCAATTTTTTCGCAGTAAGCAGGCTCCACAATTTGGAGCAGGAGCGCTAGGGGGCGATTATGAGCCTCACACCGGTGTCCTCAATTTGAGAAATGTACTCTGGAGCAGTCTCTGAGTCTACAATCACGGTGTCAAAGTCACTTACTTTAAGGTGAGCATGGAGGGCTCTCATTTTGAATTTAGTGTGATCAAGGTAAAGAACCTTGTGTTCGGCAGATTCAATCATTGCCTGCTTCAGCATCACCGCGTCGTGGTGCTGGTGGTAGCAGACCCCATTTGTTACTGCTGGTGACGACATGAAAACAATGTCTGCCCTGAGAGTGTGCACTGCGTTCAGCGCGATCGTGCCCATGTAGGCATCGCACCACCTATAAAATTGGCCACCCGTCATGATGGTCTGAATTCCGGCGTGGCTGACCAGCAGGTCTGCTACCCGTTGGAAGTTGGTTATGACCGTTAGCGGGAGCTTTTCGGGAAGTAGCCTTGCAAGATGAAGCCCAGTGGTTGAATCATCCATCATTACGGACTGTCCAGGCTCTATTAGGGCTAAAGCAGCCTGGGCTAAAGCTTTTTTTGCCTGCTGAGACTGACGGATTCGGTACTCAGTACTTGCCTCGAAGAGGCTGCTAGCAACTGCCGTTGCGGCCCCGCGGGTTTTGCGGAGGATTCCTCTTTGGTCAAGTAAATCCAGGTCTCGATGTATTGTCATAGAGCTAACAGAGAAAACCTCAGAGAGCTCGTCGATTCTCAGAGTCCCGGAGGCCAAGACGAGCTCAGCAATTGCGTCAAGGCGTTTTTCTTGCCGAAGACCAGGCCGCGACGGAATCGCAAGCTCTCGGTCTCCTCTTGTTCGGCTGGTATCGCTCATGATGACATTCATTCTGCGGTCTCTCAGTCTGGCAGAGGATCGCTCCGAGACTAAATGATCGGATGATGAATCTTCACAAAGAACGTGTGGGACAGACACGTATCGACTGCCCCACACAGCTCCTATGCTTTTTTGACTTAGTCCTCGTTGGCTATGTTGCCAGTTTCGAGGTTCTTGGCGATCAGCTCAGGTAGGCGAGCTAGGAATGCCTCGGTCTCAGTCACAACGTTGCCGATGTATGAAGCAACGTTGTCGGCGTTGATCGGTGGCATTGTGTAAACGTAGACCTTCTCTACCATTTCGCCACAAGCAACCTTTTGCGCTACAGCGAGACCAGCAGCAAGTTCAACACGACCGTGTTGAAGAGATGAGCCAATCATTTCGCCGGCTTCGATTGCTCGGAGGCCGTCTTCGATGCCGTCAATTCCAACCACTGGAAGAAGCGGGGAAATTGCCGCTTCCTTCATTGCCTGGATAGCGCCAATCGCCATGTCATCGTTCTCAGACACAACTCCGTCAATTTTTCCACCGAAGCTGGTTATCCAGTTGGCCATCAAGTTGGCGGCCTCAACACGGGACCAATTAGCGGTTTCGATTGCAAGAATCTTGATGTCTGGGTAGTTTTCCAAGACACTGTTGATACCAGCAGTGCGGTCTAGTTCTGGTGAGGAACCCAGTGGGCCCTGCAGAACAACGATGTTGCCCTTACCGCCGAGGTGATCTGCCATCTGCTGCATCTCCTGTGCGCCAGCTGCGACGTCGTCAGGAAGTACCGAGGACATGATCAGAGCATCGTTTGTAAGAGTCGTGTTTACGGCAATCACAGGGATTTTAGCATCGGCTGCCGCCTGAAGCTGAGGCCCTAGAGAGTCAGCACCAACCGGGGCAATGATTATGGCATTTACTCCCTGGTTCAAAAAGGTGTCGATCTGTGAGGCTTGGGTTGCTATGTCATTCTCAGCTGATGTCCATAGAAGCTTGATGCCGTTAGCGTCCGCAAAGGCTTCCATGCCCTCTTGGCCCTGTGTGATAAACGACGACATACCATAGGGAGAGACCCCAATGCTTAGGTCGGTGCACTCTGTTGCTGCACCTGCTGCAGCTGATGTAGTGGTGGCTGGCTCTTCTGCAGCTGTTGCGCAACCGGCTAGCACTAATGCTGCTACCGACGAAGTTGCCAACAGAAGACCACGTCTATTCCATTTCTTCATTTACTTCTCCTTATTTTATGAATTTCGGTTTTTGGGCATTTACGTTCTCGCTAGGCCTAAAAAGACATCTAACGAGTTCGTCGACGGTTCGCCCAAACATCTACCGCCACTGCTGAGACGATCACGACGCCATTGATCACGTTCTGCCAATAGGCAGGGACAATCATGATGTCGAGGCCGTTCCCCAGAGTTTGAATGATGATGAGTCCTAGGAACGTTCCCCAAACCGTTCCTCGACCTCCCATCAAACTCGCGCCACCAATCACTACCGCCGCGATGGCCAGTAGCTCGTAGCCAACACCCAAGCTGGGTGGGCCCGATCCGACGCGAGAAGCTAATACGACGCCAGAAATTCCTGCAAAGAAACCACTTAGCGTGTAAACCTGAACCAGTGTGCGCTTGGCATTCACTCCAGCCACCTCAGCCGCGGTTCGGTTGCCACCGACCGCATACACTCTCAGCCCAAATGCGGAATAGCGCATGACTAGAGCCATGATGATGAAAGACCCCAACATCATGTAAACCGGCAGTTGAAAACCAAATATTTTTGCGTTCGCAATGATTGCGAACTCCGCGGGAAGGCCGTTGATCGGAGCTCCCCCACCGATTACGTAGGCAAAACCGGAAGCCGCTGTAAGCATCCCTAGTGTCGCCACAAAGGGCGGTACATCGAGATAAGCGATCACCAGCCCATTAATAACTCCGGCGATAGTTCCAAGGATTACTGCAATCAATATTGCGAGCCATAGTTGTTCTGGCGGAAGTCGGAGCGACAGCCAGGCGGCTGACATGGCTCCGAGGGCAACCACACTTCCAACGGAAAGATCGATACCACCGGTGAGAATAACAATCGTTTGGCCGAGCGCAATCAGGGCAAAGGGAGCAGCCGCAATTAAGACTGCCCTGAGGTTACCTAAGCTTGCAAATCTCTCATTTTGAGTGGCGAAATAGACCATTACCAGCAGAATGACTATGAGTAGTGAATTCCTCACCAGAAGATCAACAATCTTTGCGGTGGTCCATTTTTCTCGAAAACCTTCGATGATCGACGTTGCTTTTGTTTCCAATTTCTCACTCATGATCTGTGTTCTCCAATGGGGTTCGGTATTTGAGAATGTTTTTAGGCATTCAGAATCTCTTGACCGCTTGACAAGCGAAAAATGTTTTCTTGAGCGGACACGTCGTCAAGTTCGTCTCTTTTGAGTTCTCCGGTAATTCGTCCTTCTCGAACCACGAGCACTCGATGGGAGAGACCAATCAGCTCTGGAGTATCTGAACTTGCTAGCACAACGGAAAGTCCGGACGCCGCGAGATCTCTGATGATGGTGTAAATCTCGCCACGAGCTCCAACGTCTACTCCTCTCGTTGGTTCGTCTAGAAGCAGGACTTTGGTGTCCCCGCCAAGCCACCTTCCAATCACAATTTTCTGTTGATTCCCTCCGGAAAGAGTTCCCGCTGCCTGATCGAGCGATCGTGACCTAAGAGCCACTTTGTCCATCGACTTTGTAACTGCTTGCTTCCTTATTCGCAATCGAACGAATCCCGCAAAGAGGTAATCCTTCAAGCGCGGAAGACCGCCATTTTCAGTTATAGATCGTTGCAGAATTAACCCAGCACCTTTTCTGTCTTCCGGGACGATTGCAATACCGGAGTCAATTGCTTTTCTAGGTGATCCCAACTGAAGCAGTTGAGACCCTACTTTTACCAATCCGGACTCCGCTTTGCGTATCCCGTAGATGGTTTCGATTATCTCGGTTCTACCAGCACCCACGAGTCCGCCCAAGCTCAAAATCTCACCTTCACGGACCTCAAAAGACACCGAAGGCCCTCCCTTTTCAAGAACAAGATCTTCGACCGATAAACCAATGTTTTTTCCGGGCTTTGGGAGTGAAGGGAAAAGATTTCCCAAGTCCCGGCCTATCATCGAGGTAATCACTGCCTCAGGGGTGGCTTCCGCAGCCGGCGAATCCATGATCAGCATCCCATCTCTCATAACGAGGACTCGATCGGCGAGCTGCTCTATCTCTGACATTCGGTGAGTGGTGTAAACCATGGCCACTCCCTGGCCTTTGAGGGCTCGAACTATTTCATGGAGACGTTCAACTTCATGTTCGGGAATCGAAGAGGTCGGCTCATCCAATAGCAGCAACTTTGCCCCCCAGGTGGTTGCCTTCACGATTTCTACAATTTGCGTGTACGCAGTCGACAGGCTTTTCATCTTTGCGGTCGGACTTATCGAAAGCCCGAACACTTCGAGCATTCTTTTTGCCTCGGATATCATTTCTGATCTTTTTAGCAGTCCCAATCTAGATTTAAGCTCTCGGCCCACAAATAGGTTCTCGTAGACAGCCAGTTCTGGGTAGGGGGCGAGTTCCTGAGGAACGATTCCAATGCCGAGTTCGCGTGCGATTTTGGTGTCGAGATGATCAAGATTTTGGCCGTCGACGAGAATAGCTCCCCTGTCTGGACGCAACTGACCCGTGAGAATTTTAAACAAGGTCGATTTTCCTGCACCATTTTCTCCGGCCAGGGCCACTACTTCTCCCGGCTCAACGTTGAAAGTAATTTGCTTCAACACCGGGACCCCGGCAAACGACTTCTCTAGGGCCTTGACGACTAATACTGGCGCCATTTTGCGTTCTCCTACGGGTTGGTTGTAACACTGTGTTGTTATAGTAAACACAATCGGCGGGGAAAACCTCGAGAAATTATGAAAAGTATCACATTTGTTACATTCTAAAAGCGGTGTACGTTCTAGAGTCGTCTCGTAGGTTAAATTCCTTAAAAACTTAGAGATTCAGGAAACGCCGCTCAGCCAGGGAAGGACTTCTCAATGACGCGTATTTTTAATGACCCCGATCAATTTGTAGAGGACGCAATTGAAGGCTTCTGCTCTCTTTATCCCGAATACGTAACCGCAGTTCCAGGAGGTTTAGTCAGAGCGCAAGAGTCAAATACGGGCAAGGTTTCAGTGGTTGTTGGGGGAGGATCAGGACATTATCCTGCCTTTTATGGGATTGTTGGGCCAGGGTTCGCGGACGGTGCGGTAGTGGGAAATGTGTTCACCTCACCTTCTGCGCAGGACGCTATCAGCGTCGCCTCAGCCTCCGACAACGGGGGCGGGGTGGTTATCACGAGTGGGAATTATGCCGGAGACGTGCTCCACTTCACGGAAGCAGCCGAAACCTTGACCCGCGAAGGGCTGAGAGCCGAAACCATTTTCGTTACAGATGACATTGCCAGTGCACCGAAGGGCGAAGAGCACAGGCGCCGGGGAATAGCCGGCGGTTTTGTAGTTTTTAAGCTTCTCAGTGCCGCTGCAGAAGCGGGTTACTCGATCGATGAAGTGGTTCGTGTTGGAAAAGCCGCTAACGACCGAACTCGAACCCTAGGAGTGGCCTTCGCTGGGTGCACTCTACCCGGTGAAAACTCAGCTCTCTTTACTGTCCCTGAAGGGAAAATGGCGGTGGGTCTTGGCATTCACGGCGAACCTGGGGTCTCCGAAGAAAATATCCCATCTGCGCAAGAAGTTGCCTTTCGACTTGTGGAAGAGACGGTTTCGGAACTGGCCCTGAAGCCCCGGTCTAAGGTCGGAGTCATCGTTAATGGACTCGGGGCAACCAAGCATGAAGAGCTTTTCATTTTGTGGTCGCACGTCAAGCAATTTTTAGAGGCAAAAGACTTGCAAATCGTGGATCCTGAAGTTGGAGAGCTCGTTACCAGCCTAGATATGGCAGGCCTGTCCTTGACTCTTGTCGCCCTAGACGATGAGCTTGAAGGATTTTGGCGCGCCGGAGCTAATACTCCTGCTTTCAAAAAAGCCGGGGACAACATTGGCAACTCCACTGCACCGAAAAGAGTTATTCTGAAAACCTCAGGCCAGGGTGAAGAAAGAATTGCACATTCCTCATCTGAATCTCGCCAGCAGGCCAAAAAAATTCTTGAAATTCTGAAAGCTATGGAAGCAGTCCTGGTTCCTGCGCAGGCAGAGTTGGGACGTATCGACGCCGTCGCCGGTGACGGTGATCATGGCCGCGGCATGGTCAAGGGAATCAGGGCCGCAGTGCTGGCCGCCGATGCAGCAGTGAGCCTAGGCTCAGGGGCCAGACAAACCCTTGAACTCGCAGGAGCATCTTGGTCAGGCAAGGCCGGTGGAACCTCTGGAGCGCTTTGGGGCGCCGCTCTGATTGCGATGGGTTCTCATTTCACCGACGAAATGAAAGCCTTGCAAAGCAGCGACGTTCTTAGTGCAGTTTCGACTGCTTTGGCCGCCATCGTAAACCTTGGAAAAGCTCGAGTGGGAGACAAGACAATGGTGGACGCCCTCTCACCTTTTGTGGATAGCCTTCGCCACAATCTGGGTTTGGGGCAGGACCTTTTCGACGCATGGGCACTGGCCGCCGCCGACGCCGTAGCTGCTGCAGAGGCGACTTCAGCGCTCACACCAAAGATAGGTCGCGCTCGTCCTCTGGCGGAAAAAAGTATTGGGACTCCTGATGCTGGGGCCACCTCGTTGGCCATTGTCTTAGTAGCGGTGGGTAAAGAATTGAACCAAAATTATTCTGAATTTGGATCGAAGGAACGGTAATGCTGAAGAAAAAATGGCGGATAACTTTAGGTAGCGACGCGGCGGGTTTCGAATACAAGGAGCAAATCAAAAAAGATCTTCTCTCAGATCCTAGGGTCTCGGAGGTAGTTGACGTGGGGGTAGAAGCCGGTGTATCGACTGATTACCCGGACATTGCAATCTCCGCCGCCACAAGAATCCGCGAGGGCCTTTCGGACCGAGCCTTGTTGGTCTGTGGCACGGGTCTTGGTGTTGCAATCTCCGCAAATAAGGTGAAGGGTGTCAGGGCAGTAACCGCACACGATGCTTATTCAGTTGAACGGTCTGTACTGAGCAATAACGCCCAGGTCCTCTGTCTAGGGCAGCGAGTGATTGGAATTGAGTTGGCTCGCCACTTAGTCCATGGTTGGCTTGACTTGTCTTTTGACTCAGCATCCCGATCGGCAGTTAAGGTAAATAGAATCAGCGACTACGAAAAGAATCAGTAGAGTCGCGGGTCAAGGTGAGAGACATAAATTCTAATTTTCAGAGCAAAGCAAGAGTTCCATTTAGACGACAACTAGGAGCAAGCAATGGCTGACATCGTAATCGATTCGTGTTTCTCATTAGCGGGGAAAGTCGCGTTAATCTCTGGCGGCGCCTCGGGTATTGGGCAGGCTATCGCAGAAATGTTCGCGTCGAAAGGTGCCAAGGTGGCAATCGTTGACTTGCTCAAGGAGCAAGCAGAGGAAAGGGCTCAAGCGATTGGAGAGATGGCCACATCGTGGGCCGTCGATGTCACGAGCTCAGATTCGGTGAACTCTGTTGTGAGAGAGGTAAAACACTATTTCGGCAGAATCGATATCCTCGTGCATTCTGCGGGCGTTGTTGCCCTGGACCCCGCGGAGAAGGTGACTGACACCGATTGGTCACGCCAAATAGACGTAAACCTAACTGGAACATTTCACGTGAACCGAGCGGTTGGCAACGTGATGCTCGAACAGGGGGCTGGGAAAATTATCAACATGGCCTCCCAGGCCGGCTCTATAGCCTTGCGAGAACATGCGGCTTATTGCGCTTCCAAATGGGGGGTTATTGGACTCAGTAAGGTTCTTGCAGCTGAATGGGCTGGCCGCGGGGTAACGGTCAATACGATCTCTCCAACTGTCGTAATGACAGAGCTGGGGAGAAAGGCCTGGGCTGGCCAGAAGGGCGAAGACTTGAAAAAGCAAATCCCAACAGGCAGATTCGCTCTTCCAGAGGAGATAGCCGCGGCGGCCGTCTTCCTTGCCTCAAACGGCTCGGACATGATTAATGGGGCCGATTTGATTATTGACGGTGGATTCACCATTCAGTAGGTCGCCTTCATCTCGAAAGATTGGCCGACGTCTAAGCGCAGCTCTTTTGCGTCCAGGTGTTACTAAGTGTATCGCAGCGTTTAGGATTTGAACTTGCGCCTTATTTCAGAATGCGTTAATCCAAATCAGGTCGCCTTCAAAACTGGCACGCTTGACTTTTTGGCCAGCCTCTTCGGCTATAAGTAGCCCTGCGGCCCAGTCATATTCCTTGGTGTGAAGTTCGTAGTAGGCATCAACGGTCCCGTCAGCCACAAGACAAGCGTCGAGCGCGGCTGAACCCAAGCGACGAACATCGACAAAGTTGTGGATCTGTGTTCCTAAAAACTCAATCTGCTCGGCGCGATGGGCAGCAGAGTAGGAAAAGCCAGTTGCTAAAA
>Ga0222646_100468_pt1 | contig 11391 bp, 10 predicted proteins | sample AntAcemetagen293_FD_179819 | JGI IMG/M metagenome (GOLD analysis project Ga0222646, IMG submission 179819) | Saline water microbial communities from Ace Lake, Antarctica - #293 | ecosystem: Environmental > Aquatic > Non-marine Saline and Alkaline > Saline | place: Antarctica: Ace Lake | collected... | reverse complement strand
ATTTAGGATCACAATCTCTACCATCTGTAAACGCATGCAAATACACATTGTCTACTTTATTTTCTTTCGCAACATCTAAAATCCCTTTTAAATGATTAATATGTGCATGAATACCACCATCAGATACCAAACCTAATAAATGCACATCTTTGTTGTTTTCTTTGGCGTATTTAAAAGTATCTAATAATACTTCTTCCTTGCCTAAAGTATCTTCTTGAACCGCTTTGTTAATTCTAGCTAAATTTTGATAAACAATTCTACCAGCACCAAGATTCATATGTCCAACTTCAGAGTTTCCCATTTGCCCTTCTGGCAAACCAACATGTAAACCATCGGTTCTTAATTCGGCATGCGGGTAGGTATCATACAAGCCACTTATAAAAGGTGTTTTTGCGTTAAAAATGGCAGAAACTTTTGGGTCTTGTGTAATTCCCCAACCATCTAAAATCATTAAGATTACTTTCTTGTTCATACGCTAAAATTGAGTGGTAAAAGTAAGAAAGTTTTTTGTTTTTCTTTGAGAATTTAACGAAACCGATAGCGTAAATTCTAAATAGATCTTCTTTTTTTAAAGAACTATTTTTTTTGTTTTTATTACTCTTGAAAAAAGTTAAAATTGATTGAGATTTGTTAAAGGCTTGTTAATTCGTGGTTTTAGTGAAACATTTTTAATTTAATGAGGTCTATTAGATATAACAAACAAATAAAAATTAAACCAAAAATTACAATTATGAAAAAATTAATCGTACCAATGTTCGCATCTTTATTTGCATTTTCAACAATAAATGCAACTTCAGTCAATAATTCAGTAAAAAGTACTACTACAGAACTGACCTCTTTTTCTTCTAGTGTAAATGCATTTTGCAAGTTAATTCAAATTGGAAATTACAAAGCAGTAGCGTCGCTTATTAAAGCAGGAGAAAATGTAAACAAAAAATCTAACGGATTGACGCCATTAATGTTTGCTGCAAGACACAACAAAGCAAAAATAGCAAAACTTTTAATTGATAATGGCGCAAAATTAGAAACTAAATCTGATAGAGGAAAAATGACAGCTTTAGATATCGCTAAAAGATCTAAAGCTATAGATGCAATAAAAATTATTAAAGAAGCACTTTAGAATTATTATTTGAATTAATTAATCACAAAAAAATAGACTGTCTTTTTAGACAGTCTATTTTTTTTGTGATATATGGGTTTGCTAATACGATAACAATTGATGTTGCTACAAAAAGAACTTTTCTTTTAAAAATTATGTCATTTTATTTTATTTTTTTTTCGTTTATTTATTGTAATTCTTTTGGTGACGCTTTAGAATCAAAATCAAGATCGCTTTTTTTACTTTTATTAAATCTTCTTGTTTTATCAAAAGTAGAAATATGAGTTCTTTTATTAATTTTTAAACTTGCAATCATTGCCGGAACAGCATCACCAAAAGGTATCGTTATTTATGTACAGTTATTAATAAGTAGCTAAAAATGGAATTATGGTACAATGGTTATTTAACAAATTTAAATTAAGGAATTACTCTTTTAATGCGTAATTTTGTAGTAATAATTCAATAAATAGATCATTATGCAGTTTCAATTGAATGATGTCACAAAAAAATTACCAAAACACTTACATAAGTTTGTTGTAAACCAGCCTTATGAAGAATATACAGCACAAAACCAAGCAGTTTGGAGATATGTAATGCGAATCAACACAGATTATTTAAGTAAAGTTGCACACGATTCTTACATGTCTGGTCTTACTAAAACAGGAATTTCTACTGAGAGAATTCCTTATATGGATGGCATGAACCGTATTTTAAAAGAAATTGGTTGGGCAGCAGTTTCTGTAGATGGTTTTATTCCACCAAATGCTTTTATGGAATTTCAGGCCTATAATGTATTGGTGATTGCTTCAGATATGCGAACAATAAATCATATTGCATATACGCCAGCGCCAGATATTATTCATGAAGCAGCTGGGCATGCGCCAATAATTGCCAATCCAGAATATGCAGAATATTTAAGGCGTTTTGGTGAAATAGGATGCAAAGCGATTTCATCTGCTAAAGATTTTGAAATGTACGAAGCTATTCGTCTTTTATCTATTTTAAAAGAAGATCCAAATTCTTCAGATGAAGAAAGAAATGAAGCGGAAGACGCAGTTGCATATTTACAAGACAATATGGGTGAATTGTCTGAAATGGCTCAAATAAGAAATTTACATTGGTGGACGGTAGAGTACGGGTTGATAGGTACTTTAGAAAACCCTAGAATTTACGGAGCAGGGTTGCTTTCTTCTATAGGAGAAAGTGCTTGGTGTTTGAAGGATTCCGTAAAGAAGAGACCGTATACAATTGAAGCTGCAGATATAAATTTTGACATTACAAAACCGCAACCACAGTTGTTTGTAACGCCAGATTTTGCACACTTGAGCTTAGTTCTAGAGCAATTTGCAAATAAAATGGCCATTCGTAAGGGAGGTTTAAATGGAATACAGCAATTAATAAATTCTAAAAATATTGGTACTATTGAGTTGAGTACTGGGATACAAATTTCAGGTCTTTTTACAGCTGTAATTGCAGATGAAAACAATAAACCTATTTACTTTCAAACAAGTGGTTTAACGGCACTTTCAAACAGAAATAAAGAATTAATTGGACACGGAGTAGAAAATCATCCAAATGGTTTTGGGAGTCCGGTTGGTAAATTAAAAGGAATTAATATTCCTATTGAGAACATGAGCCCTAGAGATTTAGAGGCATATCAAATTTACGAGGGAAAAAAGGTTTCTTTAGAATTTGAAGGAGGTATAAAGGTTACAGGAAATGTAATTACAGGAACTAGAGGTTTGCGAGGTAAGATCTTATTAGTTTCTTTAAAAAATTGTACCGTTACTCACAACGGAACGGTTCTTTTTAAACCAGAGTGGGGTATTTATGACATGGCTGTTGGTAAAGACGTAGTTTCTGCGTTTGCAGATGCAGCAGATATCAATTCTTTTGAAGATAAAAGTGAAGTTTCTAAAACGAAAACACGTAAGATAAAGTATTCAGAAAAAGAAAAAGAATTGTATGCTTTGTATGAAGAAGTAAGAACAATACGTGCAACAACTGAGGCCTCTGAAGAAAATATTACAAGCGTATTTCAACGGTTGAAAAAAGATTTTTCAGAAGATTGGTTGCTGAGTTTAGAACTTTATGAGGTAGCTTTGCAGTATGACTTTTTAATACAAGAAGAAATACATACGTACTTGTTAGTTTTGCAAAAAAATGAGAAAAATAGCAAGTTGATTGAAAACGGATTAAACCTACTAAACGTCCAACCCTCAGAAATATAGAGTAAGAGGTACTTGGTGTTTTTAAAAGAAAAAAAATGAGTACAGAAATTAAAGAATATTTAGAAAAAGAGGCTGTAATCTTAGATGTTAGAACTCTAGAAGAGTGGGATGAAGGCCACACAGAAAGTGCGAAACACATTGTTTTAACAGTAATTCCTTTAGAAATAGAGCAAATTAAATCTTGGGGTAAACCTGTAATTGCAGTATGTAGAAGTGGCGCTAGAAGCGGACAAGCAGCTCAATTTTTAAATCAAAATGGTGTAGATGCAATCAATGGAGGTCCGTGGCAAAATGTAGATCAATACCTTAAATAATACTAAGAATTTAGAATTTTAAGAAAGGGAGTTTTTTTAATAAATTCCCTTTTTTTTCTTCTAAGTTCCTTAAAAAACGTTCGTGCTGTTCAGACTCTTCATGAAAAGGTCGGTGCGCAATTCCTTTTTGAATGGTTTCTATTGCTTGCATGATAACTTGAGATTCTTCGGAAAAATAAGCTGCTACAAATTTTTCCCAAATATAATTAATGGCTGTTTTATTTGGATGTACCATGTCTTCCTCATAAAACCTATAATCCCTTAACTCATCCATCACAATTTCATAAGAAGGAAAATAAAGGATATTCTTTATAGGATGAACGGCAGTATGAATGCCTGCAATTAACTGTGCTTTACTTCTGTTGTTTTCTATAAAACCATCTTTTAAATGTCTTACAGGAGAAACAGTAAGTGTTACGGTTGTATTCTTATTTACCGACTTTATCAAAGCAATACTGCGCGCTAAACTTTCTGAAACGTCTGTAACAGATAATAATTCTTTTGAGAATTTTTTTTGTGGAATTTTATGACAGTTGGCAACAGTTGCACCTGTTTTTTTATGTTTGTAAATCCAAGAGGTACCTAGCGTAATGATAATATGAGTGGCTGCTGTTAGTTGTTCTTTTGTTGCACTTAAACCTGAATTTAAATCTGCTAAAAGTTTTTGTTTATTCGAAGAACTCAAGCTAGAATGTGCATCTAAACAGTGCCAACGTTCATTATTAAAAATTAATTCTTTCTCTGCATACCTTTTATTATTGATGGCTCTTGTAATTAAATTTTCTATGGCTATAGGATGAAAAAGAATGCCAAACGGATTTTGATACGATTGAAACTTATAATACGAAAGTTTTGCACCAATGTTTTCCGAAAAACAAGAACCTAATAAAAATAATTTAGAGCCATACCCTATAGGGTTTTTAGGCGTTTTTTGTATTGGTATATTGGTTTGTAACTTCATTTCACACTAAATAATTTTTAGCTCCTTCTAAAGCTTTAGGTATTCCTCCCGGATTTTTACCACCAGCAGTTGCAAAGAAATTTTGACCGCCACCGCCACCATGTATTAATTTCCCTAATTCTCTCACAACTTTGCCCGCATCATAACCACGCTCATTTGCCAATTCTTTAGAAATATAACAGGTGAGCATCGCCTTATCTTGGGCAGGAGCAGTAGCAAATAATAAGAATAAATTTTGATAATCTTTACCTAAAGTAAAAGCTAGGTTTTTAATGCCGTTTGCATCTAGATCTACTTTTGTAGCTAAAAAGTGTACGCCATTTATTTCTTTGAGTTGATTCTTAAGTTCACCAGATAAATTTTGTGCTTTCTCCACTAAAAGTTGCGCTACTTGTTTTTGTAAAGAAGTATTTTCTTCTTGTAATTTTAGAACAGCCTTTGCTGGCTCTTTTGCATTGCTTAATAAATCTTTAATTTCGAATAAAGTTTTGTTATTTTCAAAATAAAAGTCTCTTACCGCGTCATTTGTAATTGCTTCAATTCTTCTAATACCAGAAGCAACCGCGCCTTCAGACTTTATCTTAAAGTGCCAAATATCTCCTGTATTTTTAACATGTGTTCCACCGCACAATTCAACCGAGGTTCCAAATTGAATGGCCCGAACGCTGTCTCCGTATTTTTCTCCAAATAACGCAATGGCACCGTCATCAATAGCCTGTTGCATAGGGATGTCTCTTTTTTCTACTAAAGGTAGTTTTCCAGAAATACGCGCATTTACAAAATCTTCTACAGCTTGTACTTCGTCTGAAGTCAATTTAGAAAAATGAGAAAAATCAAAACGTAAATATTTAGAATTTACTGCAGAACCTTTTTGTGCTACGTGTGTTCCTAAGACTTCTCTTAACGCTTGATGCAGTAGGTGTGTTGCTGTATGATTACAATCCGTACTATGACGTTGTTTTTTATCTACAACCGCTTTAAAGCTTGCGTTTATGTGTTTTGGAAGATTTTTGGTAAAGTGAATAATTACATTATTTTCTTTCTTAGTATCTAGAATGTAAACAACATCTCCGTGCATATCTTCGAGCGACCCTTTGTCTCCAACTTGTCCGCCACCTTCTGGGTAAAACGGTGTTGTATTAAAAACCAATTGGTACATTTCTCCGTCTTTTTTAGACGTTACTTTTCGATACCGAGTTAACTTTACAGGAGCGTCTAAAGCATCATATCCTATAAACTCTTCAGTAGCATCTTCAACCAACACTGTCCAGTCTTCTGTAGCGCTTTCACTCGCTGCTCTAGATCTATTTTTTTGTTTTTGAAGTTCTTCTTGAAAACCCTTTTCATCTAAAGTATATCCTTTTTCAGCTAAAATTAGTGCTGTTAAATCTACTGGAAAACCAAAAGTATCATACAATTCAAACACTTTTTCTCCAGAGATTTCTTTTGACTCAGAAGCTGCAATAATGTTGTCTAATATAATCAAACCTTTGTCTAACGTTCTTAAGAAAGAAGTTTCTTCTTCTCTAATGACATTTTCAATCAGTTGTTTTTGACCTATTAGTTCAGGGAAAGCAGCTCCCATTTTCTTACTTAACACGTCTACCAATCTGTAGATAAAAGGTTCTTTTTTGTCTAAAAATGTAAATCCGTATCTGATAGCTCTTCGCAAGATTCTTCGAATTACGTAACCAGCGCCTGTATTGCTTGGTAATTGGCCATCGGCAATAGAAAAAGCGACGGCTCTTAAATGATCTGAAATAATACGAGTTGCAATATCTTGTTGTGCATTACTACCATATTTAGTATTGGTTATGGTACCAATTTCACTAATAATTGGTTTAAAAACATCTGTATCATAGTTAGATTTTACGTTTTGTAAAACCATACATAAACGCTCAAAACCCATTCCGGTGTCTATGTGTTTGTTTGGTAAATCGACCAAATCTCCTGAAGCTCTGCGATTGAATTGCATGAAAACCAAGTTCCATATTTCTACAACATGCGGATGGTCTTCATTAATTAAAGTACGGCCGTCTACTTTTGCTTTTTCTTCTGCAGAACGGATGTCTACATGAATTTCAGAACAAGGTCCACAAGGTCCTTGCACACCCATTTCCCAAAAATTATCTTTTTTATTTCCTTTTAAAATTCTGTCTTCTGCAATAAACTGTTTCCACAAATTATATGCTTCTGTATCCATTTCTAGGTTATCATCATCATCAGAACCTTCAAAAACAGTAACATATAAGATATCTTTGTCAATTTTATAAACTTCCGTTAGCAACTCCCAAGCCCAGGCAATTGCTTCTTTCTTAAAGTAATCTCCAAAAGACCAATTTCCCAGCATTTCAAATAAGGTATGGTGATAAGTGTCATAACCTACCTCTTCTAAATCGTTGTGTTTACCAGAAACACGTAAGCATTTTTGGGAATCTGAAAGTCTATTACTTTTTGGTTTTGCGTTGCCTAAAAAATATTCTTTAAAAGGCGCCATTCCAGAATTTACGAATAATAAGGTTGGGTCATCTTTTGTAACCATTGGAGCAGAAGGCACAATTAAATGCGATTTTTCCTTAAAAAAATTTAAAAATGTAGCGCGAATATCTTGAGATTTCATATTGTAAAGTTTCTTCCCGAAAACTTCGGAGAGTTAATTATGTTAATATATCTTTAAAAAAACCACTTACAAAAAGTAGTTGTAAAACATTTTGTAAATTGGCATGTCATTAAAAATGAGATTTAGATAATAAATCCGTTTTAAAAAACAAAAATAGTACATTTACCATTATGGCAAAAGTAAAATATTATTACGATGCAGATACACTTTCTTACAGAAAAATTGATGTAAAGAAAAGTGATTACTATAAGAAAACTGTTTTTGGTTTTTTTGCTGTTTTATTGATTGCATTCATAGGTTTTATCGTTTTTAGTCAGTTTATAATGTCGCCAAATGAAAGAGTCGTCAACAGAGAAAATGAAAATTTACAGTTAAATTTAGATTTACTCTCTAAGAGAATAGCAGAGAGCTCTATTGTTTTAAATCAATTACAAGAGAGAGATAACAATATTTACAGAATGTATTTTGAAGCAAATCCAATACCAAATGAGCAAAGGAAAGCTGGTTTTGGTGGTGTAAATAGATATAAAAATTTAGAAGGTTATGACAATTCTAAAATGATAAAACAATTAACCAAAGATATAGATATTTTGTCTAAACAGTTGGCCATACAATCTAAATCCTTAGATGAAATTGTAGTTTTAGCTAAAGAAAAAGAGAAAATGTTAGCAGCAATTCCCGCAATATTACCAGTAAAATTAGTAGATTTAACAAGAATGGCCTCCGGTTATAAATGGAGAATGCATCCTATTTTAAAAATTAGAAAATTTCATAAAGGAATGGACTTTACTGCACCTATAGGAACGCCAATCTATGCCTCTGGTAACGGTAAAGTAATTCGCTCTCAAAGAAGTGCTACTTTTGGCAATGTGGTTTACATAGACCACGGTTATGGTTACAGAACAATTTATGCCCATATGAGTAAGATTAAAGCAAAACGCGGACAAAATGTAAAACGTGGAGATTTAATTGGTTATGTAGGAAATACGGGGAGATCTGTTTCTGCACATTTGCATTATGAAGTGCATAAAAATGGTAGGTCTTTAAACCCCATTAATTTTTACTATGGAGATCTAACACCAGAAGAATTTGCAGCAATGCAAAAGGCAGCCGAAGAAGAAGGGCAGTCTTATGATTAATCTTTTAGATTAGAAACGAGATTCAGTATTCAAGAGACAAAAATTTAAAAAATAGAAGTATTTTAATGTAGTATTAAAAATATTTTTTGATAATTGATAACAAAAAAAATGCACATAGATTTACCTGAAAAAAGATATTACAAAATTGGCGAAGTTGCCAAAGCTTTTAATGTAAATGCTTCCTTAGTTCGTTTTTGGGAAAAGGAATTTGAGATTATAAAACCTAAAAAAAATGCAAAAGGAAATCGCCTATTTACTTCGGACGATATTGCAAACTTTAAACTAATTTTTAATTTAGTAAAAGAAAGAGGTTTTACGTTAGAAGGGGCAAAACAAAAGCTAAAAAAAAACCTAGATGGTACTATTTTTAATCACGACATTATCAGTAGGTTAGAGGCTGTGAAGGCAGAGTTGATGAAAATCAAAGAACAGTTGTAACACCTTTCGTTTTTAGGTGTCTAATATACAGCGCATAGGGTTCATTTCTTTAGAAACATATGAGGTCTAGTTAAAAATTATAAACAATAAGCAATCAAAAATTAAAAAACAAAAATTATGAAAAAGTGGTTAATTCCCGTAATAGTTATTCTTGTAATTGTATTCGGATTCTATAATTGGGGAAAAGGGTTTAATAATACCGCCGTAGAATTAAATGAAAATGTTTCTGAATCTTGGGCAAACGTAGAGACGTCTTATCAAAGAAGAACAGATTTAATAGGTAACTTAGTAAATACGGTGCAAGGAGCGGCAGATTTTGAGAGAGGTACTTTGGTAGAAGTTATTGAAGCAAGAGCAAAAGCAACTTCTGTGAACATAGATCCTTCTAATATTACACCTACACAATTAGCGCAGTTTAATAAAGTTCAAGGAGGTTTAAGTGGTGCTTTAAAAAGTTTGTTGGTCACTGTAGAAAGGTATCCTGAGTTAAAATCAAATCAGAATTTTCTAAAATTACAAGACGAGTTGGCAAGCACAGAAAATCAAATTCTTACTGCAAGAACCCGTTTTAATGAACAAACAAAGCCCTACAACAATCACGTAAAAAAATTCCCGAATTCTATTTTAGCAGGATTGTTTAATTTTGAAGGAAAACCATATTTTCAATCAGAAGCAGGAGCAGAAAAACCAGTAAAAGTAGATTTCAGTAAAAAATAATATATGTCAAAAATTGAAGAATTTCTTACCAAGGCAGAAGAACAAGAGGTTATTGCAGCCATAAAAACAGCAGAGACAAATACTTCTGGTGAAATAAGAGTGCATATTGAAGCATCTTCAGATAAACCGCATTATGAGCGTGCGCTAGAAGTATTTCAGTTGTTAGAAATGAACAAAACAAAAGATGCCAATGGTGTCTTAATTTATGTGGCTGTAAAAGACCATCAGTTTGTTATTTGTGGGGATAAGGGAATTCATGAGGTAGTTCCAGAAAATTTTTGGAATGCCACAAAAAATGTCATTCAGAAACACTTTAAACAAGGAAACTTTAAACAAGGAATTGTAGACGGAATCTTAAAAGCGGGTGTAGAATTGCAAAGTCATTTTCCTTGGCAAACAGATGACGAAAATGAATTATCTAATGAAATTTCTAAATAACTATCTTCTTGAAATCAATTAAAATTTTAATTTTATTACTCGGAATTTTCACAGTTCAAATAGCTTTTGGGCAATTTATAGTGCCAGAAAAACCAAAAGATCAGACAAGTGTTTATGATTATGTAAATTTATTATCTGAGAATCAGAAATTAAGTTTAGAGAAGAAACTTGTGCGCTATTCAGATTCTACATCTACACAAATTGTTGTGATCGTTATAAAAACAACAAGAAATGAAAGTATTGGAATTTTAGCCCCAAGATGGGCGCAAAAATGGGGGATTGGGCAAGAAAAGGAAGACAATGGTATTTTAATTCTTTTGGCTAAAAACGATCGAGAAATTTGGATTGCTCCAGGTTACGGAATCGAACCCATCTTAACGGCAGGTATTGTTGGAGAAATCACTAGAAATGTGATCATTCCTGAGTTTAAAAAAGGAAACTTTTATGCTGGTTTAGACAGAGCCTCTGATGCTATTTTTCAATTATTAAACGGAGAATACAAAGGAACAAGAAAACAAAGAGCAAAAGATCCTGGAGCGAAAAACATTTTCTTCATGATACTTGCAATTGCCTTTTTCATCATCATGTTTTTTGGAAATAAAAAGAACAAAGATGGTGGTAGGGGTTTTAGAAGAGGTTCTTTAGCAGACACTATATTTACAGCAGTAATTTTAAGCAGCGCAGGTAGTCGCGGAGGTAACTTTGGTGGCAGTTCTTCTAGTGGAGGAGGTTTCGGTGGAGGCGGTGGCTTTGGTGGCGGTTTTGGCGGTGGAGGTTTTAGTGGCGGTGGTGCCGGTGGAAGCTGGTAAAAACAGTTTTTAGAATTTTTTCACGAAAATAAAATAGCCTCAAAATTATAATATTAAACGTTTCAAGTAATGAAAAAAATAGGAATTTTATTCAGTTTTTTTTTCTTTTTAAGTTGTCAGAACTTCGGACAATTAACTTTAATTGCAGACTTGCCTAAAGATTTAAAGGAAGTTTCGGGAACAGAAATCGTACCGAAGTCAGCTTTAATTTGGATGGTCAATGACAGTGGAAACACCCCAACTTTATTTGGTTTGAACAACCAAGGAAAGATCATTAAAGAAATTTATATAAGAGCCAAAAACCATGATTGGGAAGATTTGGCTTCCGATGAAAAAGGGACTATTTATATTGGTGATTTTGGTAATAACTTAAATGACCGCAAAAATTTATCAATTATTATTGTGGAACAAAATGAGCTATATGAGAAAAAGGCTGAAGTAGATGAGATCGAATTTAAGTACCCGAATCAGCATCAATTTCCACCAAAAAAGGAAGCGTTGTATTTTGATACAGAGGCTTTTTTCTATTTTAAAAGTTCTTTATATATACTTACAAAAAGCCGCGTTGCCGGAAAACACGGAAAAACAACACTCTATAAAATTCCTGCAAAAAAAGGAAAATATA
>Ga0222646_100465_pt1 | contig 11439 bp, 5 predicted proteins | sample AntAcemetagen293_FD_179819 | JGI IMG/M metagenome (GOLD analysis project Ga0222646, IMG submission 179819) | Saline water microbial communities from Ace Lake, Antarctica - #293 | ecosystem: Environmental > Aquatic > Non-marine Saline and Alkaline > Saline | place: Antarctica: Ace Lake | collected... | reverse complement strand
GCGTAGCTGGACCTACTGGCGTAAGTTTTGCGGGAGTAACTTCTTCTAGCAACTTGACAATAACAACAGGCGAAGACATTAACTTTATTGTCAACACTGTTGGAGCTTTTGCAGTCGGTACTCGTGCTCGACTTGCCAGTTCGACCTTCCCAACTAACTTTATGGAAGGCATCATAATCAACATCTCTGGTACTTCTGTATCTTTAGATGTCGACAAAGCAGTAGGACTTGGGAACACTTTCGCTGGTTGGAAATTTGTTGTAGGCGCTGGAGAAGCAGGACCCGTCGGGCCAGAAGGCCCTCAGGGGACTGGAATCACTTTCGTAGGCTCTGTGTTTCAAGCCAACCAACTGCCTGCAAATGGCAATGCCGTAAACGATGGTTACATTGTTGAGTCAACTGGAGACTTGTTTGTTTGGGACGGCTCACAGTGGGTTAACGCTGGGCAGATTGTTGGACCGACTGGAGCTACGGGTGCGACTGGTGCAGTGTCGACAACTGCTGGACCAATAGGCCCCACTGGGGCTACAGGACTACAAGGAATTACAGGACCAACAGGCCCACAAGTTACTGGACCTCAGGGTCCACTAGGGCCTACAGGACCTGCCAACTTCGAGTTAGTCGGGCCTCAGTACTTAAACTCCATAACTTTGCAAGACTCTGATGCTGCTTCAATTGTGAAGATAAACAGTTCAGTAGTTACCACAGTCACCGTTCCTTTAGACGGCGCTGCGGGCTACACCTTCCCATTAGGAACTCAAATAGTTTTGACTCAGCTTGGCCTAGGTCAAGTGGGCATAGTAGGAGCAAGCGGCGTTCAGGTCCTTTCAGAGGGAAACCGAAAGACAACGAAGTCTAGGTATTCAATAGCTTCGTTAATTAAGCTCAGCTCTAACACTTGGCTACTAAGCGGAAACTTGATATCTTAGGATGCTAATTTCTACTCACGCAATACATGCAACTCTAGACGCACCCTTTTTGCCTGCTGGCTGGGTAGCTGTTGACGATTCATCTTTTGGTACGACTACCATAAACTCGATTGCGTACGATGGAACCGACAGATTAGTTGCTGTTGGAAACTCTGGGAAAATAGCAGTATCAGATGATTATGGAGTCAATTGGTTTCAGACCAGCTCACCGTTTTCTGGTAGCAACCTTTATTCTGTTGCATACGGAGATGGCATTTTTGTAGCAGGCGGTAGCATAGGAAAACTTGCTACCTCAGTTGACGGAGAGAATTGGGTCCTGCAGAATTCAGGCTTCGGGGCTAGCACAATATTAGGAATAACTTACGCTTCTGTAAGCGGTACTTGGGTAATTGTAGGCGCATCTGGGAAGCTGGCCACATCATCGGACTCACTTAGCTGGGTACTTAGAGCATCCTCCTTTGGTGCAAGTTTTATAAACGAAGTCTTTGCGGCTCCTAACTTAGTTTTGGCAGTGGGCTATGACGGAAAACTTGCAACGTCAACAAATGGCACCGCTTGGACACAGAGAGCTTCGTCGTTCATAAATAGCACCATCTACGGCGTGACAGTTAGTTTGGACAATAACCAATATGTAGCTGTTGGAGACTCTGGAAAAGTTGCGTACTCTGCTAATGGGACATCTTGGACTCAGATTTTCCCCCAGAGTTCTTTCGGGGCGTCCAGTATTAAAGCAATTATCTCTACTGAAGAAACTTACTTAGCGGCAGGTTCAGCTGGAAAACTAGCTAACGCTCTTTCTCCCATCCCTGAGTCTTGGACTCAAAGAAACTCCACTTTTGGACTTAACAGTATTAACTACTTAGTGCAGATAGACAACACATATGCAATTGCTGTGGGGGATGAAGGGAGAATAGCGTACTCGCTATAAAAATTATGCACACATACCTATTAATCGAGCCAGAACTTCATATCCAGATTCTTTTTGGGGCAAATGTAATTGACGAAAGCGGCCCTTGGGAGTCGATAGCTTCCGCAACGGAGTGGGCCCAAGCTTACGTAGATTTTAAAAATTCTGACAAAATTGAACCAGTACTACCTCAGTCAGAACAAAGTACAATAGAACTATTACCTGCAAGTATAGTGGAAGGACTAGTTAATGGCAGCGATTGATTTTCCGTCTCCTGCAGTTGTAGATGAGCAATTCACTTCTGGTGGGCAAACTTGGGTATGGACTGGGACAGTTTGGGAAGCGCTTCGCGTAACCCCTACTGGCCCCACTGGGCCGCAGGGTATCCAAGGAATTACTGGACCTACAGGCGTTATTGGCGCTACAGGTTCTCAAGGAATCCAAGGACCTACTGGTCCAGTATCTGATGTCGCTGGTCCTCAAGGGCAGCTTGGTGTAACTGGTCCTCAGGGTGTAACTGGTCCTCAGGGTCCTCAAGGGCAGCTCGGTGAGCGAGGCGTAACAGGCCCAACAGGTGCGGACTCTTCTGTCACAGGTCCTATAGGAGTAACAGGCCCCCGCGGCCCAGTGGGTCTTCAAGGTATTACAGGACCGCAATCTGAGATTCCTGGCCCAACTGGTCCTGAAGGACCAATCGGTAAATTTACCGCTGCCCCTACTCAGCCAAACATTGAAGACGCAATAAACGGAGATGCTTGGTTTGATACAAGCACTGGAACTACTTACGTTTACTTCAACGGAGTTTTTGTGCAGACTCAGGGTGGCCAACTTGGACCAACTGGGGCACGAGGCGTGCAAGGGTCTATTGCCCTAAGCACGACTTGGTGGCTTGGCGTTTAATTTAAAATCAATGTTTTATGTAAGTGCTATTCTAATGAATGAACTATTGAGCTGTGAAAGAGGTAATGACTGATGCCTGGATTCCTTGGAGGAAGTACTGGTGGCGGTGGCGGCACTGGTGGAGAAATTCGTTTTCCTAAAGAGTTTGTCGACCCAGTAACTAAACTGCGCGTTTCGACGCCTGAAAACCTTATTGACACCGACTTTGAGTATGGTCTACAGCCAACCAAGTGGGAGACTGTTGAGCTAATCAACAACACTCCGTCATTTTTCTCTAAGTCTGGTGACACCACAATTCCAGGTATAACTGCGATTACTACAAACGCAGGGACCCGAGAAATTATTGTAAAGACTTCTTTAGGTCACGGATTAGCCGCTGGTATCCCAATTAACGTTACAGGTAGTAAGTCTGTAACCGCAGATGGTGCATACATTATTAGCTCAATTCCTGATGAAAATACTTTTACTTACTTGTGTAGAGACACCCAGCCTGAGACCTCTTCTATTGAAGACCTTTACACCTCGATTATTACTGGAGAGTTTTTTCAAGGCTCCCAACTGCGTCTTTCAGACTCTGCTGGTATAACAACCGATGGAGATACCTTCTCTGAGCTAACTGTTACTACCAACTCCCCGCACGGGTTTGGTACTCAGACACCTTTTTACTTTCTAAACCTAAACTCCACAATCTCGCAAGAGTTTGCTGCAACAAACACTGAGACAAAATCTTTTGACTCTTCGAACTCTGCAACTGCTCAGACCTTTGACGGCTCTAACACTCTATCTTCGCTAAACATCGACTGGAGCAACAGCGCAACTATTGCTGGTATTGAGAGCGACATTGACTCTGCCAGCATAGCTGATGACACAATTTTGGTTGTCCACGGCGGAATTGAAAACTTTGTAGGCCTTCCAACGGGAGCACCTCTTTACTACAGCATCGTTGCCGCGGGAGGCTACTTCCTAGCAAACCCAAGAGGAGTCCTTTTCTTAGGAGAAACCAGTACCCTAGGAGAGTCGCAGTCCACTATTCAGTTGACAGACACTCCTGGCGGAAACGTAATTGACATCCAAACAAACCTCGCAGGTAAGTTTAAAATTGCAAACCAAGCTCGAGTTTTTGCTGGCAACAACAGAAACCCAGAAACTGAAGTGCTTGTTAATCTTTTTATTGACACACCCAAAAATTTTGACGGGGCCAACCTCTTAGGCCTTTCTGGAACTGTAACTTCATACAGCAGTTCTAACGTAACTATTCAAGCAGCAGAAGCTCTTGACTGGTATCAAGGCACTATGTTGAAATACAGTACCGACGGAGCAGCTGCATCTGGGCTCACTAATAACGCAACTTATTTTATTGACTTTTTTGTTGAACAGCCTAATAATGTATACAGCTTTACTCTTAAGCCTCTTCCAACTTCCTCTACCATTTCAACTATTTCTGGCGGCTCAGGTACCCAGATTTTTACACAAATTGGCGTATCTGTAGATAAAGATGTTTTCCACCTCAAAGACAACAACTACGCTGACGGGGATATGCTTCTGTATGATTACCCCGTAGATGGTCGAATAGACGCTGATGAAGACCCTAATTTTTTCTTTGTGCAAACAAGGTATGACCAGCATAACTTTACGCTAAGTCACACGCTTGGCGAAATTACCCCTGCGACTGTTCAGAGGGGAGGAGTTGACTACGGTAGCCCAATAACGCCAACCCCTCTTACTGCAATCGGTTTTGAAGCTCCACTTTCTTTTGCAGTTACAAGCGGAGTTCTCCCTACGGGGCTAACCCTAAATACGTCTACAGGCGTTGTCTCTGGAACCCCTCAGGAGGTTATTGCTATTCCAGGACGCGAAGTAGTTATTACGTTAACAGATTCTGGGGGGTCTCAGGCCTTCCAGACCCACACTTATCAGTTCAACCAGCCTCCATTCTTGTACAGCTTCAGCAGTTCAACATTTACTAGTGGGGGAGCTACTGGGAGAGATGGCCCAAACATTTCTCAAGCTCGAAACGGTGTTGGCAACCCCTCGTGGGCAAATACTTATCTAAATATGAGTATAAACGGTATTCAAAATTGGACGGTGCCAGAGACTGCTACCTACAGGATTCAAGCGTTTGGCGCTGGCGGGTCATATTGTAATCGCACTGGGCAATCTGGAGGAACAGGCGTTTCAATGAGAGGCGATTTTGCTCTTACCCAAGGAGAAATTGTAGGAATTATTGTAGGTCAGGGTGGGCGTACCCAGACCAACGGTTGGGGGTCGGGCAGTGGCGGTGGCGGCAGTTTTGTTTGGCGTCAGAGCTCCACAAATCTTCCTATGGTTGCTGCAGGTGGCGGGGGCTCTGGTGGTGAGAGCGATAACAACAACAAACAAGCAACTACTAGTCAAAGCGGTCGTAATGGTTCCCACCGAACTTTTGGTAGTGGCGGGTCGAACGGCAACGTAGGAACGGGTGGCAGCTGTACTGGTGGCAATGGCGGCGGTTGGTATGCTGGTAGCACACAGCATTGTGGCGGGACCTCAAGCTATGGGAATATGTGGGAAGACGGTCGAGGACTTGCCACATCTTTGGATGGCTCATTTGGTGGCAGTGGCGGTTCCTATGGAGGCTCTGGAGGAGGCGGTGGCTTCTCAGGCGGCGGAGCTGGCGGCTGGTCTTATGCGGGTATGTCTGGTGGTGGCGGTTCGTATAACTCAGGGGCAAACCAGAGCAATAGCACTGGTCAAGTTAGTCAAAACCAGCCTGGCCGTGTATTTATTCAGAAGCTATAGGAGCATTTATATGTCTATAAAAATTGCAGCTAACCCTTATGCACTTCTTAAAGGGGGGATTGTAGAAAGTGTTGTGTATATGCAAGACCAAAACGCGACTGAGATTGAGCAAACCTTAGCTAAGCATTCTTACGATGAAGCTGTTTCATGCTCTGATTACGGAGAAATTTTGCATGTTGGATACGTAAAAATTCAGGACTGGATTGTTTTGCCTTGCCCAGAGCCTTCATTTGTTTTTGATGCTTCTGTAGGGCACTGGGTTCCTCCAGAGGGTTATGAGTATCCCAAAGCATATATCTGCACGCCATGCGAAAAAGACTCAGCCGAGCAAAAAAATCGACTTAGTGCCGACTTTTATAGTGAAGCACTTTCAGGAAAAAATATATTTAAAAGTATAGATTTAGTCCCCACGCTAATAAATGAAGGCAAGAGAGTAGAAAATGCCAATTAACATAATTACTGCAGGAGGTTCAGGCGTCCACTCTTTCAGTACAACAAACGTCAACACTGAAGAAGACTACATTTATTACAGCAGGCGTGACGAAGACAATATCCCAGCTGCTCTAGCTACTGGTTTGACATTTACTTACGCATCGGGGGTTGGCTCTCTTACAGGCATTGTCGACAACGATTTGCTTTACGTAGTAACAGTAAACTCTAAAAAGCTTCAATTCAGCAACTCTTCAGGAGGAGCACCTGTAGACATCACTGACGTATCTACTGGTGGCGTTACCTTTAACCCCCCTGTTTTGGTGGATGGCAAGTTAAACATTGACGGTTCTACTCCAGAGAATCAAGCCGTAAAGTACTATACCAATCAAGAGCCGCTCACTGGGCTTACATCAGGCGAGACTTACTTCCTAAAAAATGTGTCTATTTCGTCGTTTGCTGGTACTCAGGCGCTATACGACTTTACTAGCCACAACTTTACGACCGCGGGTCTTACTGGTAGAGAAGGCCCGACAATCACGCAGTTGCGTGCTAGCTATAACACGCCTTGGGAGACAACTTACCTAACTCAGGGTGCTTTTACGGGCTACCAGGACTGGACTGTTCCTGTCTCTGGGCTTTACAACTTTGACGTTAGAGGCGCTTCGGGCTTTAACGATTCAGGCTCTGGAGCAGTTGGGCGAGGAGCTCGGGTCTCAGGACGCATATCCCTGACTAAGGGCGAGATTATCACCATAGTCGTAGGTCAAGTAGGTGCCTCACCCTCTGTAGGTACTTTAAGCGGTGGTGGTGGTGGCGGTACTTTTGTTGTTAGAAAGCAGACCTCAGACCCTCTTTTCGTTGCTGGTGGCGGGTCGTCCCCCTCCAACTCGGGAGCTGGTAGAGACGCAACTCTCACTAACATTGCAGGAACATCCACTAATGGCCGACAGTCAGGTGGAGACTCTGGGTTCGGTGGACGCGCCAACGCAGGATATTCGGCTGCTGGTGGTGGATTCTTCTCTAGAGGAGAAAATAGGCTTTACGGCCAAAACCCAATGAATGGTGGAGGGTCTTATCTAGACGGCCTATCCATGGGTACCAACTCTGCTAGAGGTGGCTACGGTGGATTTGGTGGAGGTGGACAAGCAGACGGTTTATTCGTAGGCCAAGGTGCTGGTGGTGGTGGCTATTCTGGTGGTGGCGGTGCAAACAGCACAACCGCTGGGCATTCTGGAGGTGGTGGAGGCTCCTTCATCGCAGCTACAGTTACCAACCCCTCAACATCAACAGGAACTTTTAACGGTTCAACTACCATAAACAACGGTCAGGCAGTGACCAACCTAAACTCTTTCAACACTGGAGAAGGTAGCGTTGAGGTTAGCTTAGTTTCGGATTTCACTACTGGTAATGAGCTATACCCAACAGCAGTGGATGCTAACGCAGGCACAAACAAGATTGCTCTTGAGCCTGCAGGTTCATCTTTTCACGCTCTTGTGCCAATCAACATGGACTTAGAGGCTGATGTAATTCACAGCCCAAGCCCGCACACCCTTACTACGGGCGAAGCAATCACCCTTAACTTCACGGGTACTCCTGCCGCTGGCCTAGCCAATGATGGCATTTACTATGTAGAGGTAGTAAACGCGTACACTTACAGACTGAGCAGTACTCCGTCTCCGTCATATACGACAATTAACCTAACCCAGCCCTCAGGGCAGGACGTCGGGGGTTCGTCCCAACTGAGCCGAGTTGTAGTGAACACAGCAACAAACACTCTAACCATCAGCAACCACGGATTCCTAGTGAACCAGCCGCTCCAATACAGCAAGGGTGACGCGGCAGATACGGCTATTGGCGGTCTTCAAGATGGACTTACTTATTACATCGCTGAGGTAATAAACGCCAACCAAGTTAAGCTAAAGAACGCCTTTAATAGCCCCTCAACAATCAACTTTACGGGGCCTGGAACTGGCACAGGTCACAGCTTTATATTCTTGACTGTAAACATTTTGGAAGACACCCTTTACATTCCTAACCACGGGCTAGTAGACAATCAGCGAGTTGTGTATACCAGCAACTCAAACGATGCTGTCACGGGGCTTGTAGAAAGTCAGACTTACTTTATTAGAGTTGTAGACGCTAGCATTATTAAGCTAGCGATAACTGCTAACCAAAACAGTGCCTTTGCGAACATAACAGGTGCAGGTGTTGGTACGCATTCTCTAATTCTGACATCTATTGATTTTGCTAATGACACAATTTCTATCCCCTCTCACGGATTCCTTGGCGGAGAGCTAGTCAACTATGACTCTAAGGGTCAAACAGTCATCACTGGACTTACCACCAACACGCCTTACTACGTAATCGAAGTTGATGGTGACAACCTAAAGCTTGCCACAACCCCAGAGAACGCAATAACAGGTAATGCCGTAGACCTTTTGGCTTCTCCCGTTGGGGTTGGGCGTCACACGTTGCAATCCTTGACAAACACTCCTGACGGAATTTATGACGTCAACTCAGTGCCGTCTCCAACCACCTTTACTGCAATAGCAAAGGGAAGTGTTCCAGTAATTGAGAAGCTGTTCAACCCTAGAGCTGCAATAAACTTAACTCTAGATACTATCCTCGTGCCTTCTCATGGATTCTCTACTGGAACAAAAGTCACTTATTCCCAAGGTGAGTCTGCCACGGACATCGAGGGACTGGTCGACACTACAGACTACTTTATTGTAACTGTCAACAGGGACAACGTACGCCTTGCTTCTTCAGCTGAGTTTGCTGCTTCTGGAGTGACAGTGCCAATTACAGGCTACGGAACTGGCATTGCTCACACACTTACTACCAGTCAGATAAACGGTAACCTAACTGGGGCAGGGTCTGTAACCGTTGCTCAAGGCTCAGTTCTTGTAAACGGACAGGGAACCTCTTTTGCTAAGATTCTAAAAGTTGGAGACACTTTCAGAATTTATCCTGCAGACATTGAAATATCTTTGGTATTCGCAGCTGCTGATGTTGACACTGTGAACTCTAGAATTAATAAGACTCACTCGTTTACCACGGGGGACGTAGTAAAGTTTGCCCCTAACGGTGGAGTGTCACCTAGCCCGCTAGTTGACGGATACTACTACTTTGCACGAGCTATCTCTGGTACGCAGTTGTCCTTGCATCAGTCTTTGGTAGAAGCCAACAATAATACAAACCCTGTTGACTTTAACACTCAGGGCACTGGAGCCGCCTTCTCGCTAGTTAAAAGCACCCCCGTGAGCCCTATTATCCGCAGGATTACGGCTGTCGGGTCGGACACGCAGATTACTGTGGACCGCCCATACGCAAACCCCTACACCACAATCGGGTACTCTTTCCCAACCTTTGTATATGTTCGACCTCAGGGCTACTCACTTCACCGTCCATTTGATGGTGGAGTTGAGATGTCGGTTGGTGCTGGTACATCGTTTGGTCAGATTATTCGTCAAACTCGTAAGTACTTCCGTTACCAGTCAGGTAAGGGTATTCAGACTTCCGCTGGTATCAACTTCAAGCCCTCAATTGATATTCAAAGCATGAGGCAGTTCTCCTCGCTTTTGGTGGAAGCCAAGACTCGCCGTCCACACGGGCTAAGGTCTGGACTATTTATAACAGTAAGCCAGTCAGAAGACTCTTTCGGCGTTCCAAGCTTGCCTTACAACGGAGATGTTGAAGTTACTGTAGTTGACCAAACTACTTTCCGATTCCCTGCGCCTGCCCCAATGGTAGAAACTCGTGCATATGGATTCCCACAGTTCTTTGTTCGCGAATGGTCAAACGGTGCTGTACGCTCTGGAATGTTCGACTTCCAAAACGGAATGTTCTACGAATACGACGGAGAAGAAATCTACTGTGTTAGACGCTCTTCAACTCAGCAGCTAGCTGGAACAGTTGCAGCTTTGCAGGGCTCAGAGCTTATCTTTGGTGATGGAACTCAGTTCACTACTCAGGTAAAATTAGGTGATTTTATTGTTCTTCGTGGTCAGTCATACCGAATTGTCGATATTTCGTCAGACACTAGGCTGGCTGTAAGGCCAGAATACAAGGGCGCTTCTGGGACAGAGAAAGAGTTTGACCCAGCCACTGAAGTAAGCACAGGCACTGATACGTTTAACATTATTGGTCACGGGTTTAGCGACAGGCTTCCTGTTGTATACAACTCTATTGATGGCGAGACTATCGGTGGTTTAGTAAACGGTAGAACTTACTATGTTGACTTGAATAACAACAATAGCTTTAAGCTACTTGCCCTCCCAGACTCAGCTACCAACGTGAATCTATCTACTGTGGGCACAACAAATGTGCACACTTTCGTGCCTGCTAAGTCGGGTATCGTGGTTACCAAAACTGTGGACACTAAAATTCCTCAGGCGGACTGGTCAATTGACCCTTGCGACGGTTCTGGTATTACGGGGTACAACCTAGACCTATCTCGTATCCAGATGGTCTACATTGACTACTCTTGGTACGGTGCTGGAAAAATTCGTTTTGGATTTAAAACTTCTGACGGTCAAGTGCAGTACACTCACGAGTTTGTTCACAACAACAATTTGTACGAGTCCTACTTCCGCTCTGGAAACCTTCCAGCTCGTTATGAAGTAGCCACTTTTGAGAACCCAACCTACATTCCATACCTGTTCCACTGGGGTACTTCGGTAATGATGGATGGGCGTTTCGACGATGACAACGCTTACTTGTTCACAGCCAGCAGTCAGACTTTGAATGTTGCTGGAACTACAGCAAAGTCTTTCTCGTCTTCTGGGATTAACTTGGTAACGGACCTATTTACTGTACAAAGTCACGGCTTCCGCTCTGGTGACATGCTTCAGTTCCAGTCCATCGCTGCCGACGGCTTCCCTGGACCTAACACTCAAAACCCTGCAACACAAGTAATTGGGTCTAACACGTTTGCAAACCTAACAAACTCAGCTAAGTACCAAGCGTTTGTAAACTCACCTAACCTAATCCACTTAACCCCAGAAGATGCCACAATAACTGTTGGTGCGTCAATCGCTCGTTCGGGCAGTACCGTAACGGTCACAACCGTGGAAGCTCACAACATCCCAGCAGATAACAACGTTGGAGTTTACTTTATTACAAACGCGGCTGGCGAGGCAATTACAAACTTGCCAGACTACTACGTAGGTGCGGTATCTGTGGCAAGCGCTACAACCTTTACCTTCACAGTTGCTGGTTCGTTTACAGTTGCTTCTACTCTTATCCCTAACGCTGCTATTGGTGAGATTTTGAACTTCACTACTCAGGGCAACACTCAGTACACTTACTTCCTGTACCCAAATGGCTCTTTGAACAACACTTCTGGGCCGAACTATCAGCCGCTATTGTCGCTCCGCTTGAGCCCATCGGTATCTGAAGGTTTGACAGGTAAACTTGGTGACCGAGACATTATCAACCGAATGCAATTAAGGCTTCAGGAAATTGGTGTCTCAACTGACCAGTTAGTAGACG
>Ga0222646_100464_pt1 | contig 11453 bp, 9 predicted proteins | sample AntAcemetagen293_FD_179819 | JGI IMG/M metagenome (GOLD analysis project Ga0222646, IMG submission 179819) | Saline water microbial communities from Ace Lake, Antarctica - #293 | ecosystem: Environmental > Aquatic > Non-marine Saline and Alkaline > Saline | place: Antarctica: Ace Lake | collected... | reverse complement strand
TTTTGGAAAAGATTATTATTATTCTAGCGGAATTTTTTTAAAATATGGATATAAAAAAAATGAAAATGAAAAAACTAAAAGTATTCACTGGACCTTAGGTCAAGAAATTTATACTCCCATAGCCCGTTATGACAGTATGACCACCAATATGGACTACCCTTTTAGTGGTTGGCTGTATTTACAAAGAGAAGTGAGTTATGCCATTTCTGAAAAATCACATCTTAGATGGGGAGTTCAATTGGGGCTCAGTGGTCCACCCTCATTGAGTAAACCCATCCAAAACGCCTATCACAAATGGATCCTTAGATTACCAGAGCTTAGTTGGGAAGGAGAACAACCCAGTGGTCTTCATATAGGGGTTTTAGGACAGTATACAAAAATCACAAAAATAGAGGCCCATACGTCATTTACCAATCAAACAGAGTTGCATTTAGGTACCCACCGCATAGAAAGTTCCCTAAGGTCTGGTCTTCAGATTGGAACTATTGAGCCTATGGCATTTTATGATCAGGTATTGGCTAGCAACTCTTTAGGCTGGGGGGTTCATATAGGCATTCAGTTAAAGTATAACCTACATGACTACAACCTTTCTGGAAGTCTTTTTGAAAATAGTTCTCCCTTTACTCTTCCGAGCATTCCTCTTAGAAATACTTTAGAAATAGGGGTTGGGCGTAGGACAAAACAATGGCAATTTTTAGCAATAGCCAAGGCTATATCTCATGACACTCCAGGACAAAAATACAAGCGCCACCAAGTGCTATACCTAAGTGTTTTGAGAGTTTTTAAATAATGGCAACCCTCAAATGTTAGCGCAGGCTATTGTGATATTCTTTAGGGGTTATCCCTTCAAATTTTTTAAAATTGCGATAAAAGGTTTGTGGAGACTTAAACCCGGACTCTAATAATAATGCTTCTATAGAAAATTTATATAAATACCCTTCAGCAATCTTTTGCTTTGCGTATTTAATCCTAAGTTTATTTAAATAATTAGTCACACTTAAAGATTCAAAATCATAAATTAAATCAATTATTAGTTTAGGTGACATTTTTGTAGAAATAGCCAAATGACTTAAATTTTTTTCAGGATTGAGAAACATATGAGTTTTTTGTAGGCTCTGTACAATTTTTAAATGCTGCTCATCATCATTACTGCATTTCAATCTTTTTACATCTACTTTAAAGCTAGTTGAATGTGTAACATATTTTGGAAACAACATGAGAATGACCGTAGAAAAAAGTAAGATGATTTTATTTAATATAAATAGCAAATTAAAATTTAAATCAAAAATCAATAAAATTGTGTTAACTGTAAATGCTAGCGAAGAGCTTATCACATATAAATAGAGTAGAATAATCCAATCTCTATAGTTTTTAAATTTCTTTTTACCCTTTAATGATTTTCTTAAAACCTGCTTAACTAAATTTGAAATAATGAATATAAAGAACAATCCAATAAAAATTGTTACTATAAATAAATCTTTAGATCCTTTTAATGTTGATGTATTTAAATTAAAAACATTGAATTCTATATAATTTAAATACCCGTTACCAAATATGTAATAACCATTATAATTAAAAAAATATATAACGGAAAAAATAACTAAAGGAGCGTGTAGATATAATGGTTTTAATCTCTTTACACTTTGAAATGTAGCAATATACTTAAAGATAAAAATAAAGTGGACAATCCTTATGAGGAAAGAATAATAAATATTTAAAGAGATAGAAGTATATAAACTGTAGGAATAAGCTATAGCATTTAGTAATAAAGTAAATAATACTATTGATACATAATTAGTCTGAATTTTATTTTGCTCATTTCTTCTTATTAACAAATAAATGAGCGGAATAATTAAAAATATTGCAATTAAATAAACTAGATAAAACTTCATATTATTACAAATTAACATTTTTATACATGTGACAACTGTTTAATCAATTAAACGTATATCATAAGCATATAAATGATATAAAAAACTAGGCTTTAAATGATCTTTAATTTGAAGTTGCAAACACAATAAATAGATATTAAATAGGAACTAATAGATATATACCATTACAAAAATGGTGGTATATATTATGTGAAATAGTTGTTATTATTTGGTGTAAATGTCGTGACATTTGTTTTATTTTTTTTATAATAACAAAACATAACACAGATGCCTTCACTACACTAGGGGTAAACTAGTCATTTCTCAATACTAATTATGAAGCTAGCATCAAGAAATAAAAATAAAATTCTCATATAAATTAAGAAAAATTTAAGGATCTATCATTATAATATCACACATTTTTTTATGAATAACATGATCTTAAGTCAACTTATTAACTTTAGAATTACTTCTTTTTTATTAGTAAAACACACTATTAAAAGTATTTATGCTGTATTAGCAATTCTTTTAATTGGTTTTTCTAATCAAGTCACAGCCCAAACACTTCAATTAGGAACCCTCTCCTCTTTTGAAGCATATACTGGATCTGGTGCTGTTACAAATAATGGGACTGCTTCAGGCGACGCAGGAACAAACGATGGAATAATTAGTGGTAGCGGTTTTGGGACAGGATATAGCGGAACAACACACAACAATAATGCAACAACTGTTCAAGCTAGAATAGATTTGCTTAAGGTATATATTCATCTAGATGATGTTTTTGTTACATACCCTAGCTCCCATGCTCCCGCTTTTGGAGGTGGAGAAACTATTACACCTGGCGTTTACTCTATAGGAGGCGCTGGATCTATAGCAGGAAATCTTACGCTTGACGGTGGCGGAAATTCTAATGCTTTTTTTATAATTAAATTTGAAGGAGCGCTTACAGTTGGAGCAGGCTCAAAAATTATTCTTTCCAACGGAACGCAAGCGGCTAATGTTTTTTGGATCTCACAGGGAGCCATTTCTGTTGCAACAGATTGTGCTATAAAAGGAACTATGTTTGCCCACCCTGGAGCTGTGACTCTTGGTGTGGATAGCACCATTGAAGGAAGACTCCTCACCTCTGAAGGAGCCATAACTATTGCAGCTGGTGCTGAAGCAGCTATACCCATTGGCGATTCTTCCATTCAAATAAAGTGCTTAGGGGTTTGTGTTTCTAATTCTAGGGTTAATGTTTTAGGAAGCTTGGGGAGTTTCGCGCTTTTTACAAGTGATGGTGCAGTTGCAAATGCAGCATCTTCGGGAATTGTAGGAGATATTGGTACAAATGCTGGGGCAATTACTGGTTTTGGGACGTCTACTCATGAGGGATCTTTTTATACAGCAAATGCTGTTACAGCGCAGGCAAAAATAGATTTAGATATTGCCTATACAGCACTCATGGATTTAGAAAATACAGAAACTGGTCACCCAGCTGCTTTTGGTAATGGAGAAACCATATATACTGGTGTTTATTCTATAGGGGGTGCCGGCTCTTTGGGAGGAACTATTACCTTAGACGCTCAAGATGATCCAGATGCAATCTTTGTATTTAAATTTGCTGGGGCATTTTCTGTAGCTGCACAATCAAGGGTTATTTTAACTAATGGCGCACGCCGATGCAATATTTTTTGGATTGGTGGAGCTGGAGTTGCCACTGGGGCCGTTTCTATGGGAACTTTCACTTATATGAAAGGAACAGTTATTTCACATGGTGGCGCCTGTACTATGGGAGCAAATGGAAGCATGGAAGGAAGAATGCTTTCTACGGGAGGAGCCATTGGTTTTAGCACAGGTGTAGTTTATAATGATACGCTTTGCTTTAGCCCGACAGAGGAAGTTTTAGTTATAGACGCTGTAACAGATACTACTGCAGCAGTAAATGGTACTACAGGAGGAACAACTACCTCCTTAACATCAAATGATACCTTAGGTGGAAGCGCTGTAGTTATTGGAACAGCTCCAGGAAATGTAACTCTCACAGGGCTTAGTGTTCCGGCAGGATTGTCCTTAAATGCAAATGGTACTGTTACAATTGCTGCAAATACTCCAGCAGGAAATTATAGCCTTACCTATAAAATATGTGAAGTCAGCAATACTGCAAACTGTGACTCTGTGACCTCTACTATTGTGATTTCAGTTCCAGTTCCACCTACACCTCCAATTATAGACGCTGTAACAGATACTACTGCAGCAGTAAATGGTACTACAGGAGGAACAACTACCTCCTTAACATCAAATGATACCTTAGGTGGAAGCGCTGTAGTTATTGGAACAGCTCCAGGAAATGTAACTCTCACAGGGCTTAGTGTTCCGGCAGGATTGTCCTTAAATGCAAATGGTACTGTTACAATTGCTGCAAATACTCCTGCAGGAAATTATATCCTTGAATATAAAATATGTGAAGTCAGCAATACTACAAACTGTGACTCTGTAAAATCTACCATTGAAGTTTTTTCAGTTTTTTCAGATTTCACTCCAACTATAGATATTGATACTCCAGTATTTTTATCTACAGAATCTTCAAAAGATTTTGTAGTATATATATCTGAAATTAATGGCGTATCATCTGATGGGCAAGTCATTGTTAAGCTTACAAAAGGAAATTCATTTATTATTTCTTATGATAACGACACTACTACTTCTTACGTGAATGGTGTAATTATAGTTAATAATAGTGATTGGATTATAACGGAAAGCTTAACGTTTATAACCATGAAATTAAAGCCTTCTTCAATAATTAGAGGAAATACATTTTCAGCTATTGGTTTTAAAATAAAACCTCAACTAGATATACCCGAGAAAACTTCGCTACCAATTACGGTTACCATTTTAAATAATTCAGGACTAGATATTTACAATAACAACAATACATTCAGCATTGTTGCTGAAGTTAGGTAATTGGAATTTAATTATATTCTCCAATAAAAATTAAAGCTAAACAATAAGAGCATGACTACTCTGAGTAAATCAATAATATCATTTTTCATTGTTTTTGTGATCATCTCCAAGGGATATGCACAAAACAACGCAGATCCTGGAATTGGAATTTTAATGAGCCCCTCTGCTGTAGTGATTGGTTCTAATGGAATTTTAAAAGCTTCTGCTGGTAACTATGGTAACCAAACTATAGTTAAAAATTCATTAAGAGTTAGCATTAGTGTTGGCTCAAACGCTGAAATTCTAGGGATTGCTACTGAAAGCGATAAGCGCTGGAGTCAATTGAATTTAACAGACGGCTCTGCAAACACAATAAAATTAACTAATACTGGTGGAGGCTTTGATTCATTCGATTTTGGTGATATTATACTTATTGTAAGAGGTAATGCAGTAAGCGAACCCAATTTAATTTCAGGAAGTATTGTATATGTCACTGCTCAAAATTCTATGTTGTGTGAAGGTTGTGTTTCCCCTCCTTTAAATATTTCTCAAGGAAATGCCAGTAATTCTAATGACATCTCAAAGACAAGTTTGGCTGTAATATGCAACCCAGAAACTGAACCACCTTCATTAACGGTTCCCGCTGATGTTATTTTAGAATATAAAGATTATAACTCTAACATTAATTTTGGTGTTGCAGTAACTGATGAGTGTTGTGATATCATTATTACTCAAACTGATGTTTTTAGTGCGGGTAGTTGTGGAAATAGTTTTGTAATTACCAGAACATGGACTGCTAGTGATGTTTGTGGGAACATTACAAAGGCAGATCAGATTATAACAGTTCAAGATACAACAGTACCAGTTTTTATTGGTATTCAAACTGACTTATGTATTTATGATAATTATGATTTTGATTTATCTAGCTTACTAGATGATAATTCTCAAACAGATGCAATATCATGGTCTGTAACTTCAGGGAATGCTACTATAAATGGGAGCTTATTTAATCCGTTCGGATTAGAACTAGGAGATTATATTTTTACTTATTCAGACTCTAATAGTGAATGTCCTAGTATTACAGAATTCACTGTTTCTTTAAACAATGATTGCGCTGTATGCGACAATGCAGACAACGTAATAATTTCTAAAGCAGTAACTCCTAATGGAGATCAACACAACGAATATTTTACTGTAGAAGGAATAGAAGGTTGTGGGTTTACTGTTGAAGTTGAAATATTTAATCGTTGGGGAGCTAAAATTTATGAGTCTAAAGATTACCAAAACAACTGGAACGGATTTACCCATAATAGCTCTTTTGGTGGATCTGACAAAGTTACTGCAGGAACATACTTTTACGTTGTTAGTATAGTAGATAGTGTCTTTAATCCATTCGTTGGTCATTTTTACTTAGGAATCTGATAAAAAAATAATGATAAAAAAAAATATTAAGATTAACATTTTTATGCTGGTGTTACTTAGTTGTACGAACCTATTTAGCCAACAAAATCATCAGCTTACGCAGTATATGTTTAATCCCATTTCTATAAATCCTGCTTATGCAGGTAGTAGAGAAACTATTAGTATTCTAGCGCTATATAGAAATCAGTGGGCTGGTCTTAATGGAGGGCCAATAACACAAGTGTTTTCAATTCATTCCCCAATGAAAAATGAGAATGTTGGCTTAGGATTTTCTTTTATAAATGATAAAATAGGATATGAAAATTTCTCAAAAGCACATGTTGATTATTCTTACACAATTAATGTAGGTTACGAAACAAAACTTGCATTTGGTTTAAAAGCAAGTTTAACATCTTATAGTTTAGAACAAGAACTCAGAAATGCTGCACCAAATGATTTATCAATTCTCAGTATTAAACATTCATGGAATCCAAATATTGGAATAGGATTGTTCTTGCATTCAAGTAAAGGCTATATTGGTTTGTCAGCCCCTAGAATTTTAAACAATGATTATAGTGAAACAGAAGATTTCTCTACTTTAGAAAAAAATAGCTACTATTTTACTGGAGGCTTTTTGGTGAATATTAATTACAATTTAAAACTTAAACCTTCTTTTCTAATAAAGCAAACCAATGGTGCGCCAATATCATACGACCTTTCTGCTCATTTTTTATTTAATGAAAAGCTTTGGCTAGGATCCTCTTACAGATTTAATCAGTCTGCAAAAGGAGCTATAGGAGCGATTGCAAATTTTAAAGTCAGCAAACAGCTAACTATTGGTTATGCGTATGAATTTGCAATATCAAATCTTGGGTATTACACTAATAATACACACGAGGTTTTTTTAATATTTGAGATCTTTAAAAATAAAAAAATAATATCTCCAAGATATTTTTAAAATAGCTAATGCTACACAGAAATTTCAATAACAATAATTTTGGTGCCTCCAAGTGCTTTTAATTACGCTAGAAAAAATGACAAAAAAAATTACATTTATAATAATATTATTTTGTGTCTCTTTATTAAATGCACAAGAAATTCAGTATAGTATTAAAAATATATCTTCCAATACAGAACACAAAGATTTTGGAGTAAATTTTTATGGTAAAAAAAAGGCAGTATTAGCTTCTTCTCAAGGTAATGCGCTTCTAGATTTGATGATAGGAGACATTCAAAAAGATGGAGATATCATTAATAGAAAGGAGTTTTCAAATGAGATAAATACTAAATTTCACGAATCAAACGCAGTATTTACCAAAGATTTACAAACTGTTTATTTTACAAGAAGTAATTATTTAAATAGAAAAATAACTGAAAGTAAAAAGGGAGTAATTTTAAATAAATTATACAGAGCTCAAGTTGGAGAAAAAGGGAAGTGGGTTAATATTAAAAAATTACCATTCAACAGGGCAAATTACCAAGCTGGACATCCGGCCTTAAATAAAGCGGAAGATAAGCTATATTTCACTTCAGACATGCCAGGATCAAAAGGCTTAACAGATATTTATGTTGTTGATATTTATGCTGATGGTTCCATTGGAAACCCTAAAAACTTAGGAGAGGTAGTCAATACAAGTAAAAAAGAAATGTTTCCATATATTGATGAAAATGACGTTTTATACTTTTCTTCAGATGGATTTGAAAACAATATAGGTGGGTTAGACATTTACGCAACTAAACTAAAGAAAGATGGAACTTATTACAAGCCTATAAATTTAGGGGGAACTATAAATAGCCCTAAAGACGATTTTAGTTTCGTAAAATTAAGTGATTCCAATACTGGTTATTTTGCATCCAATAGAGATGAAGGTAAAGGAGATGACGATATTTACTCTTTTATTGAAAAAAAGCAAATAGATTTTGAATGTAATAGATATGCGAAAGGGCAAATAATTGATAAGAATACCGGGGAATTATCATTGGAAGCTATTGCCATATTATACAATGAAAATGGCACGGAATTGGAAAGACAGATAGTTGGTGAAAATGCTGCTTATAGTTTTAAAATAGAATGTAATGAAGCTTATAAAGTTATAGGAAATAGTGAAGTCTATTCCTCTAATATTGAAGAATTCATTGTTAAAGAAGATAAATGTATAGTTAAACTAGAGACTATTTATTTTGATTTAAATTCATCACAATTAAGAGCTCAGTCTATTTCAGAGCTAGATAAGGTGGTTCAACTCATGCAAAAATATCCTGCAATAATTATTGAGAGCAGTTCCCATACAGACTCAAGAGAAAGTGATGCTTATAATGATTGGATTTCAAATAGGAGGGCTAAAAGAAGTATGGATTATATCTTATCCAAAGGCATTCATCCTAATAGAATTTCTGCAAAAGGGTACGGAGAATCACGATTGATAAATAGCTGTCTTAATAGAACTTACTGTTCTGAAGAAGACCACCAATTAAATAGAAGAACTGAATTTGAAATTGTGAATTTCAATGAAATAAAAAATAGATACCCAGATATTTGTAGTTTAAAATAAACAGGCCAATAAGTATAAGGTTTAAAAAGTCACTATTTCATGAAATGTTAAGATAAAACCAGTATAACTAAATTTAATAAGTAATATACAGCCAGCCATTAAATGGTTATAACCCGTTATTAAAGTCTGAATTCTACTCACACTTTATGCTGACGTTATACAGTTAGGATGACCTAACTAAGAGGTTTAGAGATGGCTAAACTAGAATAGAGTGATATGCCTGTTATTTAATTGAGTGCTAAAATAGTTAATTGTTCCTCTCTAGATTTTAGCATAAATTCATCAAATTCCTTATAAAAATCCTCTAAAGAAATTCCATAATAGACTTCAAAAGAGTATTTATATCCTTCTCCATAGTGTTCTCTTTCTAATTCAGCTAAATTGGTGAAATAATCAAAAATCATATTGTCTAATGTGGCACGGCCTGTTCTTGAAATATATAAATGAGCTAATGAACCACCACTATATTGATAAGCAAAGACTCTTCTTGTTCCAGTTGGATTTTCAGATGATTCAATTTGCTATCAATGATATATTTGAACTTATTAGAAGCCTTAAAGGGTTCTCTGCTGATTCTAAACCTCCACTCCATCCTGAAAATCTCCAACCTTCTTCAGGAACTCCAGTTAATTTGACTGTTGTCCCACTACTATAGCCTGAAGTCCTTCCTGCATTGACTATCTCTTCTAATACTTCTCCTTCACCTTCTATGTTTACTGTAAGAGGGTACTTCTTGTTCTTCTCAAAGTTTGCTGTAATTGTGTTGGTAGAACTAACAGAGACTGTCCTTGTTGCATCTGTATTACCATCAGACCAACCTGTAAAAATATACTCACCTTGAGGAGTAGCTGTAACTGTTACTGACTGTCCAGACTCATATTCTTCCTCCATTTCCTGCTGAGAAGGTTATAGTGTATTTAGCAATAGGTAAAGTTACTGGTGTTGAGGTTTCATCTGATGAACAAGACAGTACTAATAGAAATATAGTTAGAGGAAAGTGAAATTCACGTTATTTAATTTAATCATTCTATTAAAATTTTTTTCCTAAAGACATACCCGTTGTTACTCTGCTTGAATCATTCAATAGACTTCTTCCAATTCCAAAAAATAGTTCGAAAGTAAATCCTTGTTTATTAATCCATTTTCTACCTACTGAAAAGCCTGGTGTAATATCAAACTGATAACCTAAGCTTTCAATATTTTCGTTTTCGTCCCCAGGGTCATTATATCTTTCATATTTACCTGATGAGAATTTTGTAAAGACTTCAACAAAAATTCCGTAGCCTCCGAAATCCTCCTTTTGTAAAAAATAAAATCTGTTAGACATTCTAATATAATAGTTATTATGACCTATCTAAGAGGCTTAGAGACAGCTGAGTTAGAAGAGATTGATATGCCAGTTATTTGAAAGACATCATCTTAGAGATAAACAAGAAGTATAGATGAGGTTTATATGAACTTGATACTTTTTAGGCTTCTTTATATGTCATTTCTTATCCTTGGTTAGTGGCAAAGATAAAGTGATACCAAATAATAAACCCTTGAAAATCAGATGATATAATTATTATTTAAGAAAAGAATTGTAAAATATTATAAAATTTAATACTGCATATAAAATAGCAGGCAGCATTTTATATATGCCATCTTTAATCTTAACTCTTACAAGAACTGCTGCAGACATAATAACGGTTAAGAAAATAGAAGCTAAAGAAAGTACTTTCGGGTAGAAGATTCCTATAATGAGACAAGTCCCCGCAATAAACTGAAAAGCACCTATTAGATATCGCTGTTTTCTATAACCCCATCTAATGTATTCTAAAATCATATTTTTTGACGTGAAAGAAGTTATCCCATATATAATAAAGGATATGCCTGAAAAAAGAATAATAATATTTAAAATCATTAGCGAAATAAACCTGAATTAAATGCTGCAATGAATACAGATAAAACAAGAAGGATAAAGGATGGAATATATTTAGGCCAAGGGTTTTTAACTTTTAGATGAGCTAAAAGAGCGCAAATCATTAAAAATGCCATAGATAAAGAAGCCCCCAATAAAACTTCACTATAAAAAATCCCAACTACCAAGAGGGTGGCTAATGAAATCTTAGAAGCGCCTACAATATTTCTTGTTAAATCAGAAAGTCCATATTGCTTAAACTCTTTAACTATGTTATCAAATCTAAAAACCCAGACAAAAACAATAGAGATTGAAACTACTAACTGTGCTAAAATTGAAATTTTTTACATAATTGTAATAACCTAAGATTAATTTATTAAATATAGCTTTCTAATCAATACTATGCAAATGCTACCAAGTGAGTTAAAAAAGTTTGTATAATTTAAATAACTATACTGCTGTCGCATCTAGTTTAGACGGAAGCTAAAAAGTTGCTTTTTAAATTAAAATAGGCTTTATTATAAATGTATAATGTTCTGTGAAATACCTTAAAAAATTAAGATTAAAACGATAGAAAAACTCATATTTTAGAGCCCTTTAATCTAAGAAAAACCCAATGAGGAAAGTAGAGGAAACAAAAAAGCCGTTTCATAAATGAAACGGCTTTTTATTTTTGCTTCTGCGGTCTGGACGAGACTCGAACTCGCGACCCCCTGCGTGACAGGCAGGTATTCTAACCAACTGAACTACCAAACCTCGCGTTAGCGGTTGCAAATATACACCGCTTATTTAATTGTGCAAACAAAA
>Ga0222646_100463_pt1 | contig 11502 bp, 20 predicted proteins | sample AntAcemetagen293_FD_179819 | JGI IMG/M metagenome (GOLD analysis project Ga0222646, IMG submission 179819) | Saline water microbial communities from Ace Lake, Antarctica - #293 | ecosystem: Environmental > Aquatic > Non-marine Saline and Alkaline > Saline | place: Antarctica: Ace Lake | collected... | reverse complement strand
AAATCTGGCATGTATTGCTCAATTGCGGCATCGGAAGCTATAGCTAATTCCTGTGCTTCTTCGGCTTTAAGCTTCCAGTGCTCACCTTTACGCGCCGCAACCAAGTTAAAAGACATGCTTATCATAAGGGCAAACATTTCGCCCGCCGCGCCGCTTTTTTTTTGCTCGGTTTCTTTTACGGCCAAAATTTCTGGCTCATCTTCTTCACCGAAAGAAAAATCAGGACGGCCTAATTCATCTTCAAGGTTTTTTTCAAGCTCTGGATTTTCTTCACTGTCTGGATTAATTACACTAGCCATTGTGACTCCTTATTCATTAAAAAACATATCCAGTAAACCCATCTTTTTTACAGGTGGCGTTTCTGGTATGGGGTTGGTTTTTGGTTTAGCCGTTGCGGCTTTTTGCTGGTTTTCTTTCGCCAGCTGTCCGGCATCTTCGACCGCTACACTTAGCTGTTCTTTATCAAGTGAGCGCATGTGTGAATTTATCCACTTTTGACCGCCCGCTAGTATAATTTGCACTGTGCCACAATCGCCGTTTTCGCCTTCATAACAACGGTAATACAGAACCTTTTTACCTGCGGCTTGTCTATGTACTGTTGCATGTGGATTTTGGCAATGTGGGCATGTAATGTGCCCTAGAATCTCTTTACTCACCTTTGAACACCTCGCTAAATATTAACTGGTTAAATTCGGCCTGTTTTAATGCCGCTGATTTGATTATTTTGCCCGCTGTAAAAATCGGTATCTCTGCTGCGCGTTTTTGTAATTTATAAATATCTACAGCTAATTCATGCGCTTTTTGTTTATTCGTCATATCAATATCATGCCTTCATTTTGGTCTGTTTCTGCTAGTACCTGAGTCCAATAATCTTCGGCTGTTTGGGTAGCCTGTTTTAATTTTTTAACGACTTTCGCCCACGGCGTAAGAGCTGAAATATTATGATTAGTATTGTCTGGGCTATCGTCTTTGATTGTTTTTGGCATTTGCAATGCTTGCCAATCGCGCTTAACTACTGCGTATTCTAAAAAGGAGTAAAGTGTTTTGACGCTTCGAAAAGTGATTTTGAATTTATTGGAGTAATCCATTTTGCGCGTTGAATTGGATAGCTCGCGTTGTTTGCCTTCGAAAATCTTGATAGCAGAAAACGCGGCGCTCAAACGCTCATTAATTGTTTTTATCGGCACTTTGGCCTTGTATGCTGGATGATTGCACTTGGCAATAATGGCTTTTTGTTTTTCTGCTAATTTTTTTGCTTGATTAATCCTGTCGCGTATTGCTTCGCCTTCCATGCAAATTCTCTGGCCCACTTCCCGTACTATCTGACCCATATGCGCCGCTTGAAATTCGTTGATGCACTCCCATTTTGGAGCGCGGGCGCTTTTAGAAATGCCGTATCGGTTGCCCTTGATTACGCCTTGCGAGTTGATTATCTCACCTGTTTTTTCGTCTACTTGGTAGCCTCCCTTGGTCATATATCCAAGCGCTTTTAACAGATAACCTGTTGCGCTGTGCGGGTTTCTGACCTTTTCAAGTTTAGCGAACCCGTTTCCCCATAAACTTTCAATCTGTTTTGCCCAATCCCTAAAAAGCTCTTTAGGTACTGACCAATCCATTAAAAAATGTACGTGAGGGTTAGTGCCTGTCGTTACTTCTAAAACTTCGCCCTCCGGCGTTGTGTAGTTTATTTTTCGGTCTGGATTTTCGGCTACCCAAATATAATTCAGTTTATCTTCGCGCCCTTCAATTCTGAGTGGTTCATTTAACCCTTTTAATTCGTTTGAAGGTGGCAACCACTCCCAACCCCTAATAGATTTTTTCTGAATACCATCCATGAACCTGCTCACCTCGCGTCCTATGGTGGTTTCTCCATTATCAATGTTTAATTGTTGCTCTGGCGTAAATGTGAGGGTGCAGAATGTTTTGAACCCTGTTTTTGTGGTGGCAACATAAGCGCCCGCGTCTTTTATCTTACTAGCCGCGCTTTGCGTTAAATGCGAAGTTTGGCGCTCTCCTGCTTGGATAGGGGGCGCTTTTTGTAAACGAGTAAAAGATTCAACACTAACCCGATACTCACCAGACCATTCACGATGGTAAACGCGCAACATCGGCGCTCTATCGTTGGTATTTTGGTCTGTCGGACTTTTGCGGGTAATGACAAGTCTATTGTTTTTCTCACTATGTTCGCGAACTTCGTTCGAAGGTGCTGACCTAAAAAGTGAGTTATAAACCCCTTGTTTTAGTGAACGTCTGTTAGTTTTTGCAAGCTCAAATTCACGCATAGAAACATCAGTTTTACGTTGTTCTGACTGTTTAAATGACCTGAATTCGTGATCATCAAATTCTTTCTTTTTTGTTTCTGGCAGATAGCAAAAAGCCCCTTGGTTAATGGGGCTTGATGGAATGACCTCTAAATCATCAATAAAGTTATGCAAGAGCATTGGCCTTACGATTTTCATTGATTGATAAAAGCGCTATGTTTTGGGCGCGAAGCTCTAAATTATCTTTGAATAAATCTTGGTTAGCTTCAAAAATACCGCTAACTAGGTTATGGAGTGCAACTGGCATATCTTCGATGGATACAAACCCGTAAATGATATTTTCGTCTGCAATGTCCTTGCAGGTAATTAGTAATTCTAAATAACCATTTATTTTATCAACTTCGATTAATACAACATCACCAACATTTAAGCCGCGTTTTTTACTGCAAAAATAATGGCGCTCTTTGTTTTTAATTTTAGAAAATGTGGGCTGTGATACATAGATAGTTGTTTTGTATGCTGCTGATAAAAAGGAAGTCATTGCGCCGCCTCCATTAAAGCTGAAAACCTGACATGGTTGACACCATGAAGAAAACCACAAATGCCGTTACCGTCAAATAACTCAATACCGCTTAAACACTTACCAAATGAAGTAAAAAAAATGTCTGCTGTTGCGGTTCTTACTCGATATATTCTGTTTGTTACCTTCAAAATTTCCATTGCTTAAATACCTTTTCATTGTGTGGTTAAAGCAGTGTGTGAAGTGGCGCTTCGGTAAAAGTAAAGAAGGGATTTGAGCGACCAAGCAAAAAAAGTCCTCCACGCCGTTTGATTCCCACACACTGAGAAAATGAAATGTACTAGTAATTACTAGCAGATACAATAGTGATTTGTTTCAGGTTTGTGGTTAGCGATTGACCAAATGTTAATTATTTACTATTATTCAGTCAGACCAAGCAATTGTAGTAAAGTTATGTTTTTAGATTCTGTATATCGTTATGCAAAGCAACAAAGTCGCGGCCTTTCAGGTGCGTCTGTTGCAAAAGATTTAGGAATAACAGCGGGCGCGTTTAATTCTTTCGTCAACTGGCCTAATTCTGGAATTTTCCCCAAAAATGAAACCATCAAAAAATTAGCCGATTATATCAACTGGGATTATGATGATGTATACCTCGCAGTACAGGCGGCGCGGGTCGCTAACACTTCTTTATCGACTAAACTTGAAAGCATTATCAAAGAAAAAAAGCCTAAACACATACCTAACTCTAATATTATTTAGGTCAATTAAACACCCATAAAAGCGCGTGTTTTTTTCTCATTTTGAGAAGTCATTAAAAGCGTCAAACCCTTTGGGGTAGGGCGCTAAGGTGCATTTGATGAATTTACCATTATATACATTATACGAACACCCCAAAATAGTTGGTTATTTATTAATCACAAACCTTTTATTTTATGGGTTTCATTCATATTCTATTAATAAACAATCAAAAGCATGGTTTTTGCAATTAGACTTTAGTATAGTTTTTGCCGTTTTTAAGATGCTAAAAACACTTACCAACTCTGGTAATTATTTTTATATTTTTTATATTTTTTACTTAAAATTATGGACTGGACTTTTATCTTGCACAACAAATACGCAATTATTGCAAAAATCAATTCTGGAGCGTTCGCCTTGAACACTTCAAACTTACCTGACACTTATTTGATATTCGAATCACTGTTTAAAATTGGCCTCAATAAAGTTGATTGGTTGGCCGCCTGTGATTGGCTCGATACACCTGAAAAAACCATAAGACGTTGGTACTTAGAAAAACGCTTTCCAGCTATGGCCACAAAGCTTTTAATCATAAAGTGGCGCGGGTTTCTACCCTATAGCCAAAAATGGAAGGATTGCAGATTTGATAAGGATGAAAATATTGTGACCCCGTATGGCGTTTGTAAACCCTCTGATATAGCGTTTATTCATCGTTACAAATGGCAAGGTCAACACGCTAACGAGCAATTAAAAGCATTGAAGGATAACAGCACTGTGAGCAAACAAACGGCGTTGTCTAATGCTGTAGCGATTAAAATGGAAGAATTAAAAGCATTAACCGAACAAATCACCCCACACCACAACCCCAATCTAGTTAATACTAAATATAAACTTTAGGGTTACTTATCCACAATTTATAAACTCTGCAGCGCTTATTTTGTGCATAGAAGTTTAACCAGGATGATATATCATCCACAAAAAAGGCCGATTTTAACGGCCTTTTGTGAATAACTTCTTTATTATTTTTTAGACACTTCACGTATCATTTCCATTTCTACTTCGACTTTAACCAATCTTGTATGAAACCTTACACACATAACTAGTATTGCCATTGCTGCAACATCTCCCCCCGCTGCTAATGTTTCTAATAATTCCATGATTACGCCTTAAATTTAATAAATTTGTTAATGCCAAAAACGGCCAATGTAATACTCATAAACCCCGCTATATACCACTCTGGCAAATTCTTTAACTCTGCGAACGCTTGAACGGTATGGGGCCGTAAATACGGTATAAACATGCTGATAAACGGGTATGACCATATGATTATTAAAAATTCATCTCCCAATCCTTCTATATGTTTATTCGCGTTTTCAATCTTGGCCGCGCTGACTGCTTTACCAATTTCACGCTTATTTTCAAAAAAACCTGTGACCCAAGATATAGCGCTACTGACTAAAAGCGCGTTCATGCCAACCCTATTCCGGCATTAACTTGCTCAATAGTAAACGCATCTTTAGCCCCTTCAAACTGCGCCATATAATACAATAACGGCGCTATTTCTTGACGTGTTACGGGTGTCCATTCCCATTTATTGAGCTTTTCAGTTATAAAGTCGATATATCCTTGCGTATCGTTCTCAGAATCGGGTGCCCAACGGCTTATAATCTCTTTTACGCTGTAGAGGTCATATGCTGTCTGATATGTTGATATAAGCTTATAGGCTGCTCTAAAACCGTATTCCGGCGATTCAAACACCGCAAACCCGCCACTTTCACCCGTTTGACCATTCCATTTGTTTTTCTTGTTAAAACGGATGTTAAGCGGGTTGTTATTTCGCACGTTTATGGGTTTTCTATTCATTAAATAAACACCTGTTGACAAAATTAATAAGGGGGTTAAGTAGTAGTAAGATTTCATTTTATGTTGGACTACTTTCTACCCAAAGTTCTTGCCAATCTGTATTCAAAATATGGCCAGTTCCGAATCTTAATCTTAACCAGCCTAGCTTTAACCTGCCGTTATTTAAATTGTCTGGTTGCGAGTCAAAAACAACATGACCCCTTTTGTAATAACCTTTTGTTGGTATTGTATAAGCAAAACTTAATCCGCCCGCTCTTTCTGTAGTCGATTCGTAAACAACTGCTGATTTTTCAAACGGGTTCTGGCTGTCAAAATCATTATCAGATTGCAAAACTAAATCGCTATCAACGGCAAAGTTCCTTAACCCTGCATTAGCTGAATTGGTGGTTGTGTTGTTCGATAGTTTACCAGATGGGGTGCCGCTTACTTCTATGCCGTAAAAGAATCCATCCATTTTATTATCATGTATATCAGCCGTTGCAGAGAATAATATTCCATTCTCGCCGCCTACTGCCGTAGTTGTGCGATGAAAGCCTCTATTGCCTCTTATAGAATTATTACTGCCTCCGGGCATTGCATGCAAGAAGCTAATACAATCGAAAGCGGTATCATTGACCAATTCTAAATCTATATTGCCCGATGCTATTTGAACATGTTTAGCAGCACCGAAAGACCTGTTACCAGTTAATAGCGGCCGCTTGCAATTAAATAATTGTATAGCATCAACCACATGCTTTGCTTCGCCAATCAATCGTATTCTATTACCCTTTGCCTCCGGCTCTGTCCCGGATAAGCTCAAGGCACCACCAAACGCAAGTGAACGTTTTATGCGGTTATTGAGCACGCGAACTTGCAATGAATCCGCAGTTAATGACCCATTAATAAGTATATCAACGCCTTTAGCTTCTAGCCCAGTAGCACCGCCATAATCACCAGCGGGCGCGCCATTATCTTCTACGTAATTATCATATATGTCACATTCTACATTCCCAACTTTTGGCGATTCACCGAACGACCTAATTCCATATTCAGAATTGTTTTTTGCATTGTTATTATACACATTGCAATTAGTGCAAGGCGTGCCGTCTGAGCTTGCGACAAGAGTAACGCCGCGACCTACCAAACTGCCTGCCCAACCTGTTGGCATATCTGCAAACGAATCATCAGAACTATTGCGACCGTTGTTATTTAATACGTTGTTATACACATTAGTATTTTCGCAACCCTCTAGCGTAACCGCTGACGATTTACCGTATACCCCGCGCCCATCAAAGACATTTGAATTAGTGCATTTAACAAGCTTTAATCCATCCCACGAATGCTTTGATACTGACCAGTCACTAATTTGTACGTTATCGCCATTTTCAAATCTAACGTATCCCCCGCCTAAAAAGCCTTGTGTTAGTTCGGTTGTGCTTTCTACTTTTACGTGCCAATTTATATTATCAGCTTCGTAAGTTAAGAATACTCTTTGGCTGTTAGTGTTAAACTTTAAAACACCTTCATGTTCGTATGTGCAATTAGCACCCACTGCAACACCACCACCTGAATTATCAACAAACCAATCGCCGATTGGCAAAATTACTTTTGAAACTAACGGACTTTGCGACAATATAAATAGTCTTTCGAATTGCGTTGATTGTGCCGTTTCTGCTGAATTACCACCACATCCAACACTTACACCTAAAAGAGTTTGTTTTAGCTCTATTTGCAGCGCTAATGATGCAACACCAACACACTGTATAATATCAGCCTCATTAGTCGTCACCCCCGAAGCTAAAACCACATTGAACTCAGCCCCGCCGCGCTCATCAATACTTATTTTTTGACCTAATTTTAAAAACCTATCAGACTTTACTGCTATAACTGTTGCAAAATTGCGAGTGAAACCTATTAATCTTTCGCTGAGTTTTTCCCCTTCAAATCCAATTAACGCCGCGCCTAATTCACTGTCTGTTTTATTTGATAGGGCGTTTAATGGTGAAAGCACGTTATTTAATATATTCATTTTTTATTCCTAAATATTGGTATCAATAGCAACAACGGACTGCGTAAAATCGCTGTGATTGTGAACAAAAACCGCTTCTTTTGCTTCGACACTGACAGACGCTTGAGGCGCAAAAAACAATCCGTTTTGTGCATTTTGCGCGGTTTTATACGCTATTTTAATATTGTATAAGTCGTTTTCACCACGCACGATAAAGGCGCTTTTTCTGGCTGAATTTCTTGGTAATAATTGCGCCGTTTGACCTGCTGACAAGACCAATGTGATTGGGTTTCCTGCGGTTTCCGCTGCTGACACTGTTGCGCTAATATTTGTTAGCTTTACCCTCGCATCGGTTTCCTGTCCAAATCCTAACGATAAAATTACGTTTTGCGTTGTTTCGGATAAAATGGTGACTCGGTTATAATCTCGCGCACCCCCTTGGCCTTCTTCACGCACTACAAAAGGCGATTCATTGAATTGCAATTGAATTTTACTTTGCGTTTTTTGAACGTGAAACCAACTTCCCTGAACATCAATGGAACGCTCCACGCCTTCAACTAATGCAAGATTAAAGTCACGCATACTGACGTTAATATTTGATTCACCATTAAACATGTTAACCCCCTAATCTTTTTCTAAATATGAAAGCGACACTGACTAAACCCGCTAAAATAAACCCTGTTTGAATGGTTCTGGCTCCCTCGTCACGTGTCGATTCACTTGCTACTTTTAGCGCATTATTAGCAGTATTTAGTGCGTCATCGCTTAATTCGCCTGCCGTGTCAAATGCTCTACTAGTATTGCTTTCTGCTGAATTGATAACGCTTCGCGCCGTGTTATTGACGGTTTCAAAACCTTTTGATAGGGCAGATAACGATTGATTAATAATCGCCCCCGCTGTGTCTATCGCTCCGTAGTCTGTTCGGGTTAGCGTGACACTCCCAATATTTTGACCGGCTGTCAGTGATACGTTACCTTCAAAAATTGCGTCATCACCATCCGACACACGATTATCAACATTCTGGGCACTGGTTTCGTCTAAATCATTTTGGGTTGTTGACGAACTACTGGCACTGAATAACCCCATTAGAAAACCCCCGCTTTTTTGGCTACTAATACAGTTGCAACACTCGCCGCTGCGACCCCTGCAATCATTAACCAATTTGTTTTATTGATAACAGGCGCACCGAACGTTTGCATTCTTGTGCTGTCGTTTTCAAAGTCACCTGTTTGAGCCGCTAAACTTAAATTTAAGTTTAGTGGCGGTAAAGGCATTGCCATTATATCCACCCCTGTTTTTTAGCTAACAAATACACGCCCGCTCCAACTGCCGCCGCTGCTGCTAATTTTACCGCGCCGTTACTGGCATCGTTGACGCCTTCGCCCGTTTTATCGGCTGCGTATCCTAGCGCGGCCAATGCTGCTGACCCCGCCCAAATTAAAGGTATCAAAGGCATGATTAACCCCTTGCGAATTTAAACAACACCGCCGCCAATACCAGCCCGCCACCTACTAAAATAGGCATTTTATTTTTTGCATAGAATGACATCTGTTTGACTGGCTGTTGACCTGCGCTGGGTTGGTCTAACTCCAATCCTCTTGACGTATTTAGCGCCGCGGCTGAATCGTTATTACTGGTTTTTGAGTTAATCCACCCCGTTAATGCTGGGGTGACAGCGTTGGCCACTGACGTACTGACTTTATCCAGAAAACCCCAATTAAACGAACTGCTGTTTGGTTGTGCATTTTCTAAAATCGTTTGCGGTTGACCCGCTGTTAATGGCCGCATCATATTGCCTCTGATACCGCTTTCGCCCGCTTGGGTAAATTGTTCGTTAATTCTTAGCTTATCCACGTTACGCTCCACGTAAAAAAAAAGGGCGGGCGATTAGCCCGCCCTTTTTGGGTTAAATTAGGTCTGACAAATTACGCCGTTAAAGCGCCAAAATATTCAGATATACAGGTGATTGAGCATTTCTGGTCAATCTGTAAACGGTAACGAAAGTCAGTCATACCAAACAACTGGATTAACTCACCACCTTGACCCGTTTCAGTGGTATCTAACGTGTAGAAACCCAATACAGGACTACGAACACCCGACGATAGAACGTGATTATTTAAACGCGCTGAACGGTCAAAAATGGTGTACTGGTTACGGTCAACTTTTAGATTTGATACAACACCCGCTGACAATTTAAACGTGATTCGGTTTAGACTTATTTTATCTGGCGAATTGACACCCGGATTGACTAAATCTGATATTTGAAAATCAGAATCCGCGCCCGCTGCATTTCGCACTTCACGGCGAATAAATGGAATGATACCTGCGCCATACGCTGCGCCTTTATCATCTACGTAAATGGGGTCTGACTCTAACGAGCTTAGTATCAAATCTGCGGCAACAATCGTTGCACCTGCTTTGATATCCACTTCCATATACATGCTTTTAATTGACACGCCATTAGCATCAGCAACACCTGTATTTAACGCGGTCATTTCGCGGCCCGCTACGGTCAACAACTTTTTACGGTCGAATGGAATACCCAACACACCATCATCTTGTGCGCTTGGTGACTTATCAAATACGTTTAGATTGTCACGCTCTACACCTGAAAAACGTTGGAATAATTGTGAGTTGATATACAAACGGAATTCTAAAAAATCGCTTATATCTTGGTCTGCTTTTTTGTATTGTAAAAACAGTTCATGGATACGACGACCCGTTGGGATTCTAAACGTTGCCGTACTGCCTTCGGCCACACCTTCTGGACTTGGTAAACGGACTGTAATTTTTTGCGGCATTTTTTATGCTCCACTATGCAATTAAAAGGAAAAAAGCGGTTTGCTTATTGGTCAAAGTTCATTAGTTTTTTGACGGGAGCAAGTACACCAACATTGTGAACTGCATATAAAACTAGAAGCGTTGCTGCAATAGTGATTAAACGTGATTTTTGAGCCATGATAAAAAATATCCTGTGTTTAGGTTAGTTAAATTAAAGGTTAGGTTTTATAATTTCTTCGTACACATAACGCGCTACGAGAGAAACGAAAACCGCTGTTAAAATCGTTTTTGTATTCATGTTTTACAGTAAATCACATTGTCATTTTTTTGCATTGGCTATACTAAAGCCCATTTTAGTTTCATATTTTTTCTGTTTTTGGTTGTTTCGGGGCTATAGCCTTTTTCGCCCTTGATTTTCTTTTAGGCTTAAAGGTCATGGTGAGCTTTACCGCTGGATTTGTGCCATCTTTTATCCAGTATTGAACCTGCTTTTGTTCAATGTTATCTAAAGCGCGAAGCTCACCTATAGTCACACCCATTTCATCGGCCATAGTTTTATATGAAGAAGTTGAGCCCAACGCGCCGCACCACTTGAATTTTGCTTGGTTAAATATTGTTTTGTCTGCCTCTTGGGGTCGCTGCGTACACGCTAAAAGCGTACCGCCGTACTTTCTAACTTTTCGACATAACCCGCCCCAATGTTGGGACGCTTTTGCGACTCTGGTTACGTCTGCTATTTCGTCCGCTATGATCACCATTGGCGCTAACGAATGACAAATAGCAAATGCATACTGCGCGAATATTTCAAAATTGGCCTCGCTTGGCTCTACTGTTACGGCGCAGCGAATAGGCCCAAAGCCAGACTTTTTACACAAGGCAATAAACAATTTCATACTGCGAACGCGCGGTAATTTAAAATCTTCGTCCGGGTCCCAAGCGATAATACGGGACTGTTTAAAATCCACGTTTTCACGCAAATACGCTGATTTACCCGAACCACTGGCCCCGATAATAATCATATTAGTATTAGATAAGCGGGTATTTTGCCGCCTAGCGTTATTGCTCGGTTGTGTCTGATTCATCAGCTTGACCCTTTACCTTTTTTGTATCTTGAATCTCAGATATACGCGCATCTTCTGCGATTCTTGGCAGCATAATACCCGCACCCACCGCACCTAATACCCAAATAGGCGATACCTCAAAATCTGGCATGTATTGCTCAATTGCTGCATCGGAAGCTATAGCTAATTCCTGTGCTTCTTCGGCTTTAAGCTTCCAGTGCTCACCTTTACGCGCCGCAACCAAGTTAAAAGACATGCTTATCATAAGGGCAAACATTTCGCCCGCCGCGCCG
>Ga0222646_100462_pt1 | contig 11507 bp, 11 predicted proteins | sample AntAcemetagen293_FD_179819 | JGI IMG/M metagenome (GOLD analysis project Ga0222646, IMG submission 179819) | Saline water microbial communities from Ace Lake, Antarctica - #293 | ecosystem: Environmental > Aquatic > Non-marine Saline and Alkaline > Saline | place: Antarctica: Ace Lake | collected... | reverse complement strand
CAGTAGCTGGACGAGGGGATCTTGAATATCACCAGCTTTCGGGGGTAGCCGGGTATGCGCGTCATGGTGTCTTGCAGTGGGACTGAGCGGTGACGCTCATGGGAATCGGGTTCTAGTGCTCGGGCCATGTGGTGCTCACAATCTTTGCAGTTGGCATAAGGCAAAGTTTGCTTCGGAGCGACTGGGAATATGGCTAGGTCTGTTGTGTCTTTGGGACGCCTATACCCAGCAAAGGCGATGGGGTATTCAGGGGTTGTGGTGGGGTTCTGCTGAGCCACCATCAGTACTCACTGGGTAGCATGATGACCCAGCGCTCGCTATCCCATACTGCGTAAAGACGAACCGTTGAGAGTGGCAGATCTGTGTAGCCGATTTCTTGGCGTGCATGCTCCTGGCCGTTGCCGTCTTCGTAGATCATGGTGGCTTTGCCACCCTGCACGTCTGTGATGATCAGCACAAACCAGTCATCGGTGCCGATCTCCAGCAAGTGGCTGATGGCGGCGTCAATGAGCCAAAAGCACTCGAGTGTTTCAGCCAAATACTTCACGCCATCGGTGATCACAAACTGGCGTGCCACACGCCAATATTGGGCAGTGCCGGTGAACTGGCTCAGCGCGGTTTGCAGCGCATCTTTGGGGTCGTTTATTATGGTGTTTGCTGGGGCATTGTCTGGGCTGTTTTGCATGGTATCCAAGTGGTTGAAGTACTTGGATACAGTGTGTTGTCGAGGCCCAATTTGGACAACCTGAAGCCAACCGGTTTGGACGGACTCACCAAGATTTGGTTGACTAAGCGGTGATTAGGCTGAGGTTTTTAGCTTAATGACTCTTGGCCCTTGAAGGTCAAAACCGCGCACCCAAAGCAGCCACCAGTTGTAGTTTTCTATCCCGTCTACTGTTATGGACCTTGGGCGATGACGTGTCTATCTAAACTCAGACGATAAGCTGGCCTGACATATGCTTATAAAGAGCATGAAAAGCCAAACAAAGAACATCAACACCCCAGCTGAATCAGGCGAGGTCGGTCTCAACCGGTTAGACAGTGATCTGATCACTATTCTCGTCAAAGACGGGCGAGCATCTTTTGCCGATATTGCTCGACAACTGGGGATTTCACGCGCCCATGCCGGTGCACGCGTAAACGCATTGCAAGAAAGTGGAGTCATCGAGTTGTTCGGTGCAGTCATCAATCCGGAAAAACTAGGGAAAGTGGTATCGACATTTCTAGATGTGCAGGTATCGCCTGTAGCCCTAGAACCCATCGCTCAGGAGCTAGCCGACTGTAAAGAAGTGGTCAGCCTTTACATCATGAGCGACTTGAAGAGCCTACACATACATGTATTAACAGACACTACCCGGAGTTTTGAAGCATTTGTGCACCGCCATTTATTTAATCGCCCGGAGATCCTGTCTATCGAGAGTAAGACTTTGCTCACGCGTGTGAAACATCGACGCGGCGGTGCACGTCTGTGACCCAAGCCAAAGGTAGTGCACGTTACTGTGCGCCCGCACTCTATCGGTGCGCGATGAACATTCGCCAAGAAAAAACGATGGTGAAACACTTAAGACGCGTGATTACGACTCAAACAGTCCGCGACACTTTACAAATGCTCAAGCTAAAGCCGTTTTGAGAACATGTGAACCAAGCCAACTTCGCTGACGCACACGAATGGGGCGTTAGCAATTTTTTGAGAAAACTACGCCATAGAAAATATCTTCAATTAATTCAATTATCTAGCTGGGAGGTAAAGCTGGCACGACGTTTGCAATAGACGAATGCGCACACCACACAACGGTAAAGCGTTTCGATTGCAACCTCACCAACAGGAGTTTCCTCATGTCCCTTATTCGTCGCGATTTTCTCTCCCGTGCTGCCGTGGTAGGCAGCGTAATGGCCGCTCCCGCCATCGCTAGCGCACAAAGCAAAGGGCAGTTCAACTGGAAAATGACCAGCGCCTACCCCAAAGGTTCGCCCTTCTACATGGACGGCCCGGGCAGTGCAACTGACCTCGCTAAGCGCATAAAGGACATGTCTGGCGGGCGTCTCAATATTCAAGTCTTCGGTGCAGGTGAACTCATTCCAGCCTTTGAAGGTTTTGACGCAGTTCGTTCAGGCACCGTGGAAATGAACCATGCAAACAGCTATTTTTGGACGGGCAAGACGTTTGCAGCACAGTACTTTACTGCAGTGCCCTTCGGCATGAATTTTCAAGGTGTGAACGGCTGGCTATACGACGGCGGTGGTATCGACCTGTGGAATGAGGTGTACGCGCCATTTGGTATGGTTGCCATGCCATGCGGCAACACCGGTGTGCAGATGACAGGCTGGTTTAAAAAAGAGATCAAGACGGTTGCTGATCTCAAAGGTCTGAAGATGAGGATTCCAGGTCTAGCGGGCAAGGTCTACGCCAAGTTAGGTGTCGACGTGAAAGTCTTGCCGGGCGGTGAAATTTTCCCTGCACTGGAGCGCGGTGTGATTGATGCTGCTGAGTTTGTGGGGCCTTATCAAGATCGCAGACTTGGCTTGCAAAAAGCGGCCAAATATTACTACACCACTGGCTGGCACGAATCCGCAACTGTGTCCGAGTTGTTAATCAACAAAGCGGCTTGGGACACCCTACCCAAAGACTTGCAAACCATCGTGAGCAACGCAGCGGCAGCGTGTAACGTAATCAGCGAGTCTTGGTGCCAAAAGGCCAATGCCGAAGCCATGGATGATCTTGTCAACAAGCAAAAAGTAATAGCTCGACCACTACCAGCCGAGGTGATACAGGCGTTGCGTTTGGAGACCGAAAAAGTATTGGCTGAGGCGGTTGCAAAAGACCCCATGACCAAAAAAGTCCACGATTCATACATGGCGTTCATGGCGAAATACAAGGATTGGTCAGCCGTGAGTGAAGGCGCGTATCACAACAGTGTTATCGGTTAAATATCGGTGCCAAACATGACGCAACTGATGCAACGGTTTACGGCCAGGGCCGAATCATTCATAGACATGACAGGGCGCGCAGTGTCCTGGATTGCACTGGTGATGATAGGTTTGGTGGCACTCAATGTAGTTCTGCGCTACACACTCAGCTTTGGCTCTGTGTGGGCGCAAGAACTTGAATGGCACCTGCTCGCAGCTCTGATTCTTTTCGGTATGAGTTTCGCTTTGCAGCGAGGCGACAACGTGCGCGTGGACTTGTTCTATGCGCACTACTCGCCTCGCTTGAAGTACCTCGTGGATGTGGTCGCTGCGCTGCTCACCATTGCCGTTGCTATGTTGCTGGTCTACTTATCGATCGCGTATGTGCTGCAGTCCTACTCCATACAGGAAGGCTCTCCTGATCCAGGCGGTATTCCTTTGCGATGGATTGTCAAAGCGCTGATCCCCGCGGGGTATGGACTCGTCGCTATTCAGCAACTGGCGCATTTGATGCAGCTAATTGTTACGCAGCATGGCAAGAAGGAGGTCGCCAGTGTTTGAAATGCACACTTACGCGCTGATGATGTTGGGCGGTTTTTTTGCGCTGTTGATGATAGGCATCCCTGTAGCAATTAGTTTGGCTACGGTCGGTCTATTGTTTGGTTACCTAGGGTTTGGCGACAGTCTTTTCAGCCTCTTACCTGCCCGCATGTATGGCATCGTTTCAGGCTACCAATGGATGGCCATACCGCTGTTCGTATTCATGGGCGTTATGTTGGAGAAATCTCGTCTGGCTGACGATCTCCTTGATGTGATGGGTCACATTGCTGGTGGCGTCAAGGGTGGAATGGGTGTTGGCATCGTGTTGTTTGGTGTGCTGATGGGTGCTACGACTGGCATTGTAGGCGCAACCATCATCACGCTGGGCCTGCTGACATTGCCTACGCTACTCAAACGAGGCTATGACAAAAGCGTGGCGTGCGGCGTTATTTGTGCGTCTGGCACATTGGGACAGATCATCCCTCCAAGCCTGATTCTTATTTTGCTGTCCGACATCATGCAGCTGTCGGTCGGAACCTTGTTTGCCGCCGCCGTTGGTCCTGGCTTATTGCTAGCTGGAATCTATATTGCCTACATCCTAATCATGGGATTGATCAGGCCCGATAGCATGCCCCCCATACCAGCGGCAGAGCGCGAGGCATTGCCTAGGCTGGAATTATGGCTGCGTATTGTTAAGGTGTTGCTGCCCCCAATCCTGCTTGTCGTCGCGGTGCTCGGTTCCATCGTGGGCGGCATCGCAGCACCTACAGAAGCTGCGTCTATGGGCGCTGTAGGCGCAGTCATCATTACGGTTATGTCAGGCCGTTTCAGCTGGAAGACGTTGCAAGATACTGCCTTAGACACCAGCAAGATCACATCGATGATGATGTTTATTCTCATGCTGGCGCAGGTTTTTGCGCTGTCGTTCCGAGGCTTGCATGGTGAAGAGTTAATAGAGGGCATGTTTGCTGCGCTACCTGGCGGCGTGAATACTGCCATCTGGTTCATGTTGCTGATCATTTTCGTACTCGGCTTCTTCATAGAGTGGATTGAGATCAGCTACATTGCCGTGCCACTTTTCTTGCCGATTCTGCTCAACATGGGCGTTGACCCTGTGTGGCTAGCGATGCTGATCGCCGTTAACTTACAGTCCAGCTTTCTGACACCGCCGTTTGGCTGGGCTCTGTTTTACCTAAAAGGTGTAGCCCCACCAGAGATAGGCATTCGCGATATTTATAAAGGGGTACTACCTTTTATTGGACTGCAGTATGTCGCGCTACTCATCCTGTTTTTCTTTCCGCAAGTGGCTCTTTGGCTACCACGAGCCATAGGTTGGTAACAAGGCGAACATCATGGATCTTTTCACGCACCATAGTCATGGTTGGCTTGTCGGTTTAGTCATTTCCTTGCTGATCACCGGCTCAATTGCGGGCACACTCGCAGGCATGCTGGGCGTTGGCGGAGGCATCGTTATCGTGCCCGTGCTGTATCACCTGTTTACTTTGCTTGGCATAGACGAAGCAGTTCGTATGCACTTAGCAGTTGGTACATCGCTGGCTACGATCGTCCCGACCTCGATTATGTCGAGCCGCGCGCACCGAAAGCGAGGCAGCCTCGATATAACTCTCATTAAGAGCCTGTTGCCGTCAGTAATCGTTGGCGTACTTGCTGGCGCCTTGGCAAGCCGCTACCTCAACGGCGACGTTCTTACCAGCATTTTTGCTACGGTGGCGCTTGTTGTGGCGCTGAACATGGCTTTTAAAACAGACGGATTTGCTCTGGGAGACGGCTTACCTGGTCGATTTGGCACAGCATTGATGGGCGGAAGTATCGGCGGCCTGTCGACCCTGATGGGTATCGGTGGCGGCACCTTGAGCGTGCCCATACTCAATGCGCTGCGCGTTCCAATGCACACAGCTGTTGGTACAGGTGCAATGCTGGGTATGTTCATTAGTTTTCCCGGTGCGATCGCTTTCGTCATAAATGGAATAGGGGTGGCCGAGCGACCACCGGCGAGCCTTGGCTATGTGAACTTGTTGGGCATGGCGCTGATAGTGCCAGCCACCATCGCGACTACTGGTTTGGGTGTGAAACTGGCTCATTCCATTAACGCGCGCCGCTTACGGCAAGTGTTCGCAATCTTTTTAGCCCTTACCTCACTCCGCATGTTTTACAAACTAATCACCTGAATTTCCACTGAAAGAGCCATTGACATGATTCACACACTCAAATCTCTAGGGGGGATGTTTGTAGCCCCCCACCATCTAGCAGCACAGGCTGGCCGCGACGTCTTGAAAGACGGCGGCAACGCAGTCGAGGCTATGGTAGCCGCAGCCGCGGCAATAGCCGTTGTCTACCCACACATGAACTCCATCGGCGGTGATGGCTTCTGGCTGATTCACGAGCCTGGCAAGACGCCTGTTGCCATAGACGCCTGTGGGTTTGCTGCGGCTATGGCGACACCAGCGTTTTATCAAGGGCAAGATTCCATCCCGTCGCGCGGCCCAACTGCTGCGCTCACCGTTGCCGGCACCATCGGTGGCTGGGACAAGGCATTGGAAGTCGCTTCGAGTTGGGGGTCACAGCTGCCGCTTAGTCGACTCATGAGCGATGCGATTCGCCATGCTAAGAACGGTGTTGCGGTTACAACAAGTCAAGCCGAGCTGACCCGCTCTAAGCTGGATGGTCTGAAAAATGCTCCAGGCTTTGCTCAAACCTATCTGGTAGACGGCCAGCCTCCACAACCTGGGCACATCATTAAACAGCCTGCCCTTGGTAACACGCTATCTCAGTTGGCTGAACGAGGACTAGACGACTTTTACCGTGGCGACCTTGCAAGACGTATGGGAGCTGAACTGGAGCGTTTGGGCAGCCCCGTGCGCGCCAGTGACCTGTCGGCTTACCATGCGCGCATTGTCACGCCCCTGGCTGTGCGATTGAGCGACAGTACGGCCTACAACCTACCGCCGCCGACGCAAGGGCTAGCAGCACTGATGATCATTGGGCTTTTTGACCAACTGGGGGTGCATGAGGGCGAGGGTTTTGCGCACGTTCACGGCTTGGTCGAATCCACCAAACGCGCATTCCGAGTACGCGACCGCGTGGTTACTGACCCCGGGCGTCTGAGCGTTGACCCACAATCTTTTCTAGAAACCAGCGCGTTGGCGAATTTAGCCGCCGAAATCGACTCACAGCACGCCCTGCCTTGGCCTGAACTGGCGGCGCCCGGCGACACCATTTGGATGGGGTGCATAGATGCGCAAGGCCGTTCGGTTAGCTTTATACAAAGTGTCTACTGGGAATTTGGATCGGGTACTGTGCTCCAAGATACTGGCGTTTGCTGGCAGAACAGAGGCATGAGTTTTTCATTGGATCCCAGAGCTTTAAACAGCTTAGAGCCAGGTCGTAAGCCGTTTCACACGCTGAATCCATCCATGGCAGTTTTTGACGATGGGCGCGTGATGCCCTATGGCACCATGGGGGGCGAAGGCCAACCGCAGACACAAGCTGCAGTTTTTACGCGCTATGCGCGATTCGGCCAAACACTGCAAGCCGCCGTAACAGCTCCACGCTGGCTTCTCGGCCGAACTTGGGGAGAGACCAGTAGTTCCTTAAAACTAGAAAGCCGGTTTCCTCAAGAATTGGTGCACCAACTGCGCGAGGCAGGTCATGTCATTGACGTCTTACCCGAAGCGTTCAGCGATACCATGGGACACGCTGGAGCTTTGGTTCGCCATCCAAACGGCGTTATAGAGGGGGCTGTCGATCCACGCAGCGATGGAATAGTAGCGGCTTTATAAGCGCGTCGCGTGTGTAATCGTCCCCTTGTACAGGTTGCGTAGCTGTAAAAGCGTTACGCAGCCGTGTCCATTAGCTGCAGAGCTATGATTTACCCCCAACAAAATCTAACAAAACCAGCGTGGAAACCTAAGAAAAGTAGTACACCGCACTTATACTACTTTTGAAACTAAAAAAGACGCCAAAAGCATCTTCTAAGTCGTTGATTACATTCAACAAATGCTGGTGGGCGGTACAGGGTTCGAACCTGTGACCCCTGCCGTGTGAACACTCCTAACGAGGTCACTTTATCTATTTAAATCAATGATTTACGCTCATTGAAATCGAAATAGTAGTATAGATGTAGCATAGCGATATATTACTTATTTCTACATCTGCGCTTCTATTGTAATCCAAACAGCGCATCAAGCGTCAAGAGTTTTGACGCTTGGGGGTTTGTTGAACATTCTTTGATTGAGTCTGCACCGTCAAAAGCACGCTTCGCTGGCGCCCTGCTCTTGGTCGAGATCATGCGTGAAAGCCGGTAAGCGTCAAGAGTTTTGACGCTTGGGGGTTTGTTGAATAAGTTTTTATTCTGGCTGCAGCGTCAAGAGTACGGTTCGCTGACACCTTACTCTCGGTCGAGCTCGTTCGTAAAAATCGGCAAGCGTCAAGACTTTTGACGCTTGAGGTTTTGTTGAACACTCTTTGATTAAGTCTGCAGCGTCAAAAGGACACTTGAAGGTGACGTCGACGCGCTCGAGTTAGTGATACGCCAATCGAAGATTCAAAACTTTTGACGCTTGAGGCTTACTCAGCATCTTTGTCGAATGGGCTGCAGCGTCAAAAGCGCGCTTCGCTGGCACCTTGCTCTTAATTAGACTCATGCGTGAAAATCGGCAAGCGTCAAGAGTTTTGACAATTGAGGATTCGTGTGGCGTTTCTTGATTGGAGCTGCAGCGTCAAAAGCGCGCTTCGCTGGCACCTTGCTCTTAATTGGACTCATGCGTGAAAATCGGTAAGTGTCAAAAGTTTTGGTGATCGGATAAGTAGGATCATGGAGTGGCTTAGCTGCCACTTGCCAAAGGCAAACAGCTCCTTGCTCAGATGGCCTGGAGATGCAGCTTTTTTCTCTGCTTGTTATCATCGATGTCAAATGGAAAAATTTCCAATCTAAGCTAAACAATTCATGGCTTTCAGCATTGAACAATTAGGTGAAATTGACAACGTCATTGGTCAATGGTGCTTATCAAAAGTGCCGCCAAAGCTAAAGAGTCAAATTGATCACGACTATGAAGTCGATGGTCAATCTGTTACCTTGCTCGAAGTTCGGCCACTTTGGCGTGGGCCTGCAGGAGAATTCACACACAGACCATTTGCTAAGTTTCGCTATGTCAAATCCAGTTCTATTTGGAAAATTTACTGGATCCGACAAACGGGGAAATGGGATCTTTATGAACCTTCTTCAAGTGCAAAAAATCTCACAGTCGCCTTGGCGATCATTGAAGCAGACCACTATGGGTGCTTTTTTGGTTAAAAATCAATACTCACTGGGCAGCAGAGCACTTAAGACCAATGCAGCCTACCCTATCGAACTTCCGGAGAAAGCGGCTTTCACAACCGAAAACGCACAAGTCGGTTATGTTTTATTTGACGGCACGCTCGGGTTACCAATCGCAGTGTTGCGCGTTGACAAACATGGTGCTGTCATCGGCAAACTGATAGGCCGCTACACAAGTGAGAGCGTTTATGAGACTTTGCAAATTGGACTGAGATCGCTAGCAAATGAGGCCAAGAAAAGCCGGTGGTTATTTACTTGATACCTTCATCCCCGATACCTGACCAAAAATATGACGTTTCACATTCTTTAACCACTCAGTGCGGCCAATGGTAAGCCCAAAGAATTTCAGGCTTCGCCAATCATCGCGCTAGGCTACGAAGCTCAAACTGGGAAACAGCTACGTTTATAGGCAGCATATAAGAATGGCGCTGCCTCTGTTGACAAATATTTGAGGCTAGGTTTAATGCCTACGCGCCCCAAGTCCATTCGGTCTCCATCCCAGCAAGACTGTATTGTTGCGTCATCGTGTACGTAACCATCGCTATGAAACCGGATTGCTTCACACAACTTGTCTAATTGACTCGATGTGAGCTCAAAGTACTTGTGATTGAGGGACCGCGCAAACTCCGCGCCCAGCGCACCATGGCCAGGATCCTGACCTTCGCTCATGCGTTGACTATCGTGCAAAAAGGCAAAGAGCTCGACCACCAGCAAATCAGCCTTTCGTACCTTGCCCACTTGTAGCGCGTTTAGCCTGACTCTCGCCCAGTGACTTGGCCCGTGAGGGCCTTTGCGGCGCAGTGCAAAACCGTCCAGCACATGCGCTAGTAATGTAGCTCTATCAAACACAGCTGCGTGTAGCGAGTCACTTGCACATAACGAGAGGTCTGGCACCTTCACAAAACCCGAAGATATCTCGCGCATTTAGCTATCTGATTCGCCACCCAAAGCAGCGAACTTGTCCGCCATGGTGGGGTTACCTCTGGTGAGCCGCTTAATCGTCACATCTTGCGCTTTGTCATTGGCCAGCCTTAAGTTGTTGCTGGACTTGAGCAGCGCGTCTTTGGTCTTTTGTAGGTGATCTAAAGACTTGTCAATCTCGCTGATGGCCGTCTCAAACTGCCTGGACGCCAAATCGTAGTTGCGGGCAAAGCCACCCTTGAAGTTCTCTAGCTGCTCTTCAAAGTGGGTCACGTCTATGTTTTGCGCCTTCACCAAAGCCAGCTCAGACTTGTACTTGAGTGCATTCATCGCGCCGTTACGCAGCAGCGTGATCATGGGCAAGAAAAACTGTGGTCGCACCACGTACATCTTGGGGTACCGGTGTGACACATCAACAATGCCGCCGTTGTACAGCTCGTTATCAGGCTCTAACAGGGACACCAGCACGGCATACTCACAGCCTTTGTCGGCGCGGTCTTTGTCCAGTTCGGCAAAGAAGTTTTCGTTCTTTTTTTTGGTGGCAGTAGTGTCGGCCTCGTTTTTCATCTCAAACATGATGGAGACAATTTCGGTGCCAGCCTCGTCCGTGTCTTTAAAGATGTAGTCACCCTTGCTGCCGCCACGTGCGTCGTTGTCTTTCTCGAAATACGCCTTGGGAAACGCCATGGCTCGCACGCGGTTGAACTCTATCTCGCAGTGCTGCTCTAGCGTCTCACCCACCATTTTGGTGGACAAGCGCGCCTTCATATCGCGCAGACGCTCCACCTCTTGCTGGCTGTCTTGCAACCGGGCCTCAAACTTGTCAGCCAAGGCCTTGGTCTCAAGTTGCTGTCGCATCTCTGCGCTCTCCAGCTTGTTCTTCAACGTATCGCGCTCTTCGCGCACCTGCGTGACCGCACCCGCCAGTGCCAGCTGGTGCTGCACCGATACGGTCTCTAACTGTGACTTAAGCACCTGAAGCTCAGCGTCTTTGCTAGCAGCCACGCGTTGCACCTCAGCGTCTAACTTGGCCTGCGCCAACGCTTGCGCGCCGTCTACAGCTAACTGCAGCGCTTGAATCTGCGCGTCTTTAGCCGCCGTTTGAGTTTGCAGCTGGTTGGTCACCTGCGCATGGGCTAATGCCACCGCGTTTTGCTTGTCTTTCGCGGCCAGCTCTAGGCGCTCATGCAACTGGTGTTTAAAGTCTGTGTCGCGTACTTGCTTAAGGATGTCGGCATAGCCTGTCTCGTCAACCTTGAAGGCTTTGCTGCAATGGGGGCAAATGATGTCATGCATGATATTTTTTAGGTGTTACCGCTCATCGAGTCGGATTACGCGGGCATGAAGCCCAATCGATTGTAGAAACGCGATTTCTTCACGCTGATCCACTTTCAAAGGCTCTTCTGGTTTTTTTACCTCAACAAACCTAGCTAAGGACACCTTGCCATTTGCAACGGCTCTAGCGAATAGAAATAAGTCAGGTGTGCCAAATCGCTCTGATCGCCCCGGGTCGTTGTGGCGTTTAGTGATGGCCTTTAGCCTTGTTGTCCCGCAAACTTCGATAAGAGCCGCGAGGATCTCTGGCGAGGGTACTTGTGCGAAGCCTTTTTTATCTGACGCACTCCACAAATTGATCTTTTCGGAAATTTCGGCATTCGCCATGTGCCGCCAAGCCGCCACGTTTTCGCCCAAAACGTCTGGCAACGCCCTCCATACCGACGGGTTTAGCCGACAACCACCGAAAACGTAGCCCTCAAACTGCCGTCTCCTCCAGCGGTGTAAGACAACTGATTCGGCGACT
>Ga0222646_100460_pt1 | contig 11570 bp, 11 predicted proteins | sample AntAcemetagen293_FD_179819 | JGI IMG/M metagenome (GOLD analysis project Ga0222646, IMG submission 179819) | Saline water microbial communities from Ace Lake, Antarctica - #293 | ecosystem: Environmental > Aquatic > Non-marine Saline and Alkaline > Saline | place: Antarctica: Ace Lake | collected... | reverse complement strand
ACTTAGACAGCGTGGTTCAGAGCATTGAGACGGTAAGGAAATCAAGCATAGAGAAAAGCAATCATGAGGTCATTAAGTATAGAATTCCTATATGGATTATTATTTCTTTAGGGGTTTCTATTCTATTCAATTTATTGCTTATTAGGTTTAAATAATTTTCGTAAATTTGCGACATGGGAAAGATTACCTCATACGACATAGACCAGACGCCAAACGCCAACGATAAGTGGATTGGTACGGACGGAGTGACGGGGTCTACGAGGAACTTTAACATAGGGGGTATTGCAGACTCGCTTAACGTATATGGACTAATAGGCGTAGGCGCACAGGTGCCGTTTGAATTTTTTGCCGGGCATGAATCTGTTAGGCGCCCTGGTTCTATTTCTTTTCCAATTGGAATGGGTAACTTAACGGCTTTCTCTGCTGTAACAGATTTGGTTGTAAGCAACAAGTCCTACATAGGCGAATCGGTATCGGAGATTATTAACTACCTAGGTAGTGGTAATATACTTATATACGACATGTCCAATGTAAATAATTTTGCTAGGTACGTAGTTTCTGATATATCCGTAAGGTCTTCAGAGCCTACATTTTTTGATTTTTCTCTTATTTTTGTTGATGGAAACGGAGTCTTTGATAAAACAAAAAAATACGGAGTAATAGAGGCTAAAGCCAACGGAATAGAGGATCACTCTCTTTTATCTAATATAGGAACAAACTCACACACACAGATTGATGCCCACATAGCAGGTGCACTTAATCCTCACTCTGTTACTAAATCACAGGTAGGGTTGTCTGATGTAAACAACACAAGCGACCTTGACAAGCCAACGTCTAATATTACTCAATACAAGCTGGATGCTAAGGTAGATGATACGCAGGTACTTACTAATGTACCGTTAAACGCACTATTTACAGATACTATTTATGATAGCGCCGCTGTTGACAATCACATATCAAGCACATCTAATCCTCACTCTGTTACTAAAGCACAAGTAGGGTTAACTAATGTAGACAACACAAACGACGCGGGTAAGCCTGTATCAACGGCTGCTCAGTTGGCGTTGGATGCTAAGGTAGATGATACGCAGGTACTTACTAATGTACCGTTAAACGCACTGTTTACTGATACTATTTATGATAGCACTGCTGTTGACAATCACATATCAAGCACATCTAATCCTCACTCTGTTACTAAAGCACAAGTAGGGTTAACTAATGTAGACAACACAAACGACGCGGGTAAGCCTGTATCAACGGCTGCTCAGTTGGCGTTGGATGCTAAGGTAGATGATACGCAGGTACTTACTAATGTACCGTTAAACGCACTATTTACTGATAATATTTATACACATACAATATATCAAGAAGAGGTTGATTTTGGATCTCTTCCTATTTACGAAAAAGAGTTTAACGTAGCAAACGCTAACGTGTATCCTAGTACTAACATAGTGGCATCTGCTGCTTATGACGCTGGTACTGGTAAGGACCTGGATGAGGCGACAATGGACACCCTTAATATAATGTGTGGACAAGCATACGCTGGAGGGTTTAAGATGTTTATTAAATCAACAGACTCTTCTTACTTATCTGACACATTTAAAATAAACTATTCAATATCAACATAATATGGCAGTAATAAAATCAGGTGATTCTACAGACCAACTAAAAGTAGATGCGGCCAGCAAGGCAGCAAGAGTGACTTTATACGATAGCGCAGGAGTTGAAATAGACAGGTCGTTACCAATACCTATTACAGTTAACCCTATAACTGTTGTAGACAATGACTTAATAGGCTCTTTTGATGTATCGTCTTATAAGTTTATATCATTGCAATTATCTGGAAATTGGGTTGGAACTGTTAGGTTTCAAGGATCAAACGATAACGGTACTTTCTTTGATGTAGTAGTTCAAAACACAGGAGAGGTGCTTGAGCCATACGTTGTTTCAACAGACGTAAATGGTGGATTTAAAATTCCAATACTTTTTAAGTATTTAAGGGTTCGAGTAACGGCCTTTACAAGTGGAATAGTTGAGGGCACTGCCTTTGGACATAAGGAAGACGCTAACACTGGGCAGATAAGCTCGGTTGGTAGTGTTGTTTTAGGCGATGAAACCACTAAGGCAATAGGAACTGTTAGAACAGCGGATGGAGAAGGTAACCTATTAAGCACAATAAATCCAGGGATTGGACATAATGGTCTTGTTGTAATTCCTGCTGGTCAGATATATCACTTTAGCACGGAAAATTCAACCACAACGCAACTAGGTCCAGGGGATACTTTTATCGGGGGTATTGACGAAATAATAAATCAGCAGTCTTTTTCTATTTTGTCTTTTTCTGACCAAGAAGGAATCTTAACTATTGAGCAATTTACAGACTCTTTAGGATTAAAACTTAACCAAACCTTAACCTTTACAACCCTTGCGGGAATAGGCTTTTCAAGGGGCGGCGTTTTAAATGGCAACTATGTTCGGGTTTCTTTCCAGAACACGAGCTCATCTACAACGGTTCAATTGCAGGTAGACACAGCCTACGGCACAATCCCTTCGTCTACGCAAATGAATAATTCTCCAACAGCACTAATGGAGATTAATGGGACACTAATTTCAACAGGGGGAGGTGTTCGTAATGAAGGAACTCAAAGAGTATCTATTGCAACTGACGATTTAGTGCCAATCTCTTTGGCTACTTTACCATCAGGATCAAACGCAATAGGAAGTGTTGAGGTTTCTAACTTTCCAGCCGCTTCTCCGCTTTCTTCTGCAACAAGCTCTATAGCAATCGGAGCAGGAGCAGCGCCTTTAATCCCTTTATTTATTATAGGTAAAGCTGGAGCGGTGAATGTGAACTCTGTTTCAATTAGAAATGTACCAGCGATTTTAAGAACCGTAGTGTTTACAAACTACACAGCAACGGCTAGGCACTTTAAACTATACGACACAGATCAGGTCCCAGTTGCTGGCAACGGAGTGCCTGTGATTGTTTGTAGCTTACCAGCAGGTGGTACATTAGTGTATCCTTTACCATTAGAGGGCTTTGCTTTCTCTAATGGAATAGGTGCAACAATGACTCTTAAACCGGATAATAATGACGTAACACCTACAGCAACTGAACCAGACTTTTCTGTTTCAATTATAACTACATAAAAAAATGGGTAAAATATCATCTTACGGAATTGACGGTACACCAAGTTCAAACGACAAGTGGGTAGGTACTGATGGGTTAACTGGACAAACAAAAAACTTTAACGCAGAGGGGTTAGCCGCTACATTTAACAAGTTTGGGTTAATAGGGATTGGGGGACAGATTCCTTTTACATTCTTTGTTGGTGATATATCAGAAAGACCCGAAGGTTCTATATCATTAATTTCAGGGATTGGCGATTTTATTGCGTTCTCTTCTGTAACTAGTTTGGTTATTAGTAACAAGGCATCAAGCGGAAACTTGGCTACCGAGTACATTAATTACTTAAATGCTGGTAACGTACTTATATATGACCTGTCTAACATAAACAACTTTGCTAAGTTCTCTGTAACGAGTATTGTGGTTAGGCCATCAGAGCCTACATTCTTTGATGTGTCTCTTACCTTTGTAGAGGGCAACGGTTCATTTGATCAAACAAGAATATATGGATTGATTGAATCGGGCGCTGCAATAAGTAACCACAACTCTCTTCAAAACGTTGGAACAAACACGCATGCACAGATTGATGCGCATATAGCAAATGTTACTACAAACCCTCACTCTGTAACTAAGACTCAGGTAGGATTACCTAATGCTGATAATACAAGTGACGCAGATAAGCCTGTGTCAACGGCTGCTCAAGCGGCGTTGGATGGCAAGGTTGATGATGCACAGGTGCTGACTGATGTGCCTTCAGGGGCGCTATTTACAGATACTATTTATGATAGCACTGCGGTTGACACGCATATAGCAGATACAACAAACCCGCACTCTGTTACTAAGGCTCAGGTAGGCTTGCCTAATGCTGATAACACAAGTGATGCAGATAAACCTGTATCAACGGCTGCTCAGTCTGCATTGGATGGCAAGGTTGATGATGCACAGGTGCTTACTGATGTACCTTCAGGTGCGCTATTTACAGATACTATTTATGATAGCACTGCGGTTGATGCGCATATAGCAGATGTTACTACAAACCCGCACTCTGTTACTAAGACACAGGTAGGTCTTGGTAATGCTGATAACACAAGCGATGCAAACAAACCTGTATCAACGGCTGCTCAGTCTGCATTGGATTTAAAGTCTAACTTAGCATCACCAACATTCACAGGAACTGTTACGGTGGCAGATCTTCACATAGACTCAACTGGGGCTTTGGAGATGCCTACGGGAACGGACGGCAACAGACCTACGCCAGTGGCTGGAATGTTCAGGTTCAACACAACTTCACTTACTTTTGAAGGCTACGACGGCACTGCATGGGGTGCTATTGGAGGCTCGGTAGACGGCGGAGCTACAATAGTAAAAGATGATTTTAATGGTGATAATTCAACTACAGCATTTACTTTATCTGTATCTCCTATATCTACATTATTTACTAGTGTTTATATTGCTGGTGTATATCAAGAAAAAGAAACATATTCTATAACAGGTAGCACACTAAACTTCACAACAGCCCCTCCAAACGGCGGTTCTATTGAGGTTATTTCATTGGTTTCTAATAATATATCTCCTAGTGCAAATACAATAACTAGGGATGATTTTACGGGTGTTACAGCCCAAACGGATTTTACGTTATCTACTGCACCTCCAAGCATTGACTTTATGGATGTGTATGTGAACGGGGCTTACCAAAATAAAGATACATATACTTTAGTAGGCACAACATTATCATTCTCTGAAGCGCCAGATGCTGGAGACGCAATTGAAACTATGATTATTTCAACAGCCTCTTTAGTTACTGCGGTAAGCTCGGTAAATGGGCAAACAGGGGCTGTTGTTTTAAACAACCCTTTTGTTATATCCACAAGTACAGCCGCTATAGCAGGTTCGTTGTATGTGCTTACAGCGGATTTAACATTGACATTACCGTCTAGTCCAATAAACGGAGAGTCTGTTAAAATTTCAAACTTATCGGGTGTTGCTACTTGTATAGTTGGTAGGAATGGGAATAACATAATGGGTCTAGCACAGGATTTAACACTGGACAACGCTACGGCATCATTTGAATTTGTATATTCAGGGGCAACAAAAGGATGGATAATAATAGGATTATAAAAAACAAAACAATATGAGTAATTTAACAGATTTTTTTCCATCAGGAGGCGGTGGTGGTTTAACCCCTAAGTTTGAAGAGTTTAATGCTTCAGGGACATTTACACCTACCCAAGCATTAATTGATGCAGGTGGTTATATAGAAGTGTTTTTAGTAGCCGGCGGTGGCGGTGGCATGACTAACGTTACTAATGGTAGAGGCGCTAACGGAGGCGAAGTTCAAATTAAAAAAATGTATTTAAGTTCAGTATCATCTTGTTCGGTAACAATAGGAGCAGGAGGTTCAAAAAGCACTTCTCCTTCTGACGGAGGTAATTCTTCTTTCACAGGCTCTTCAGCAGGCGGTACAGACCTTACTTGCTTAGGTGGTTATAAAGGAGGCTCAAATTCATCTTCTGTTGCCTCTCAAGAAGGAACATCTAAAAGTCCTAATTGGGGGGCCTTTAAGGACGGCGAAGTAAATGCATCCGCTGGTAATGGAGTTTTTGGTTATGGTGCTGGAGGAGCTTATTACGCACTTCCTACAGGCGCTTGGTCTTTAAATGGTGAGAGCCCATCTCCTAATTCTGGACAAGGCGGTGTTAGTTCAAACAATCCCTCTACCTCTTCTTCAGGTGCGCCAGGTTATTCTTTAATTAAATGGTACGAATAAATATGGAAAACTTAATAGCTATAATAAAACAAGGTAAAGTAAATAATATAATAGTGGCGTCTGATGAGTTTGCTGCAACTTTACAAGAACAAACGGTAAATGTAACAGGTCAAGAAGTTGGCATAGGGCATAGCTATGCTAATGGCGTATTTTCTGCTCCTGTAAAAACCTTAGAAGAAAAGACTGCTGAAGAAAAACAATGGAGAGATTATGAGCTTAAAGACTCAGACTTTATTGTTCCATTAACAGATCACCCCCAGCAAGCTGCATATATGACTTTCAGACAAGAGCTGAGAGATTACCCCTCGAAATCAGACTTCCCAAATGGAACTAGACCTGTAAAACCTTAAAATATGGCACTAACTAAAATAACATCAAGCGTATTAGGAAACGATTCTGTATCTTACTCAAAGCTAGGCGTGGAGTTTACAACGCAAGCAGCATTGGCGGGGACTGTTTTGGATTTTAGTTTGAATTCGGCATTCACAGCGACAAACTCTGGCGTAGTTACCTACACGATTACTAACGCAGACGTATCTATGGTAAAAGATTTTTACCTTAATGGAACAGGCAGTTTTTTAATCACAGGAGGATTATTGATTTCTGGGGGTTTTGTTGAGTCTGTAGATAATTTTATTCAAATAGTAGCCAAAAGCTCCTCTGTATTTCATTATTCAATTTCACAAGAAATAATATAGACATGAAAGTATTAAATGAGAATGGGGTGTTAACTGTAGTTAGTTCAGTTCCTAAAAACAAAACAATAAATGGATCGACGGTTGTGGGGTTCAATAGGCTTTCTGACGAAGAATTAGAAGCTTACGGTTATTTTAATATTAACACGCCTACATACGATTCAAGAATAGAAGAATTATCTGCTATTAAATTAGATGGCGATGTTTATACATACGATGTTATTGATAGGGCTATCCCTCAAACTTTAGCAGAGTTAAAAACACAAAAAATAGATAATTTAAAATCTATTATAGGTAGCCAATTACAAAAAACCGATTGGGTTGTTATTAGGCAAATGGATAGCGGAGAAGTTGCCCCACAAGAAGTGATAGATAGCAGAGCAGAATTAAGAACACAAAGCGATTCAATAGAAGCAGAGATAAAGGCTTTAACTACAAAGAAAGCGGTTCTTACTTATGATTTACCAACCTTTAATTTATAATAAATGTTTGGAAGAAGATTAATAAATACTGGTGTGGTGGCTTGTACTACCGATACCTTACAGATATTAGGAGACACCTCTTGTGTGGCAGCTTATAGGTTAAATGGAGATGCTACGGATTTAAGTGGAAACTATAATGGAAGTGCAACAAGTGTTACTTATGTTGCTGGTAAATTTGGTGATGCTGGTTATTTTAACGGCACAACTTCGTTTATAGATACAAACTACACAATACCAGCTTCAAGCACATATTCTGTTTCTGTTTGGTTTAAAACAAATTCAACTGCTGGAAAAACTTTGTTTTCAGATTATAATGCTGGTGGAGCAGATAGGTCTACAAGGGCGTCTTTAATTATTAGAAGTGATGGAAAGTTTCTATTTTCTTTAGGAAATAACTCATCTTCTTGGAGCAATTTTACAAGCGTAGATGCTACTCCATATGTTGATAATAATTGGCACAACTTAGTATTAGTTATTAATGGTACATCGGTTAAATTGTATGCAGACGGAAATACAACGCCAATAGGAGACTTAACCAGTACGGTTTCTGCTGGAACTGCCGCAGATTATTCTATTTCTTTAGGTGTGGCTGGAGAGGCTAATGCTCTTTATTTAAACGGCTCAATAGACCAAGTACGAATATTTAACAAAGCAATATCAGCAGCAGAAGTAACAACACTTTACAATGAGGTTGCTTGCTAAATCAATAAAAATATGACTACCTTAAAATCGTATATTTGCCAGAAAACTTATTTACTGGCGTTTTTTTAACTTAACCGCACAAAAATAACAGTATGGCACTAACAAAAATAATAAGTGAATTAATAGAAGACAATGCTATTGTCTACGCAAAGCTAGGTGCGGAGTTTACGACTGCCTCGGTTGTGTCTACTTCGAACGTGGATTTTTCGTCGTCTGCTGTGTTCACAAAGACACTAACGGGGGCAGATACATTCACGTACTCTAACACAAAAATAGGTGACGTAAAAACGTTTGTTGTTACGCCGGCAACATATGCACTTACTCTACCTGGAAAAAAAATAGCAGGTACTTATAGCACTACAGATGTGAACTTTATACAGGTAGAGGTTACTAACACGGGTGAATATTGGTACTCAATCTCACAAGAAATATCTTAATAATGGTAGGAAAAGAAATAAACGGAAAAATAGTTATTACAAAGAACCTGCCTGAATCTATAGAGGTAGATGGAGGAACTATGCACGGCTTTAATAAGCAGTCAAAAGAATTTATTGAGTCTCATGGGTATTACCCTGTTGTAAAACCCTCAATAGACAGCGAAACTCAGTCATTGGGTAATGTTTACTTTGATGGGAAAGTATTTACAAGGGAGATTATAGACTTTGATTTCAATACTGTTAATACAGATGAAGATGGTGTTGAAACACCGGCCTATGATTTAGCAGCTAAAAAGGTTCAGATTATAGCAACCTTAAAAGGTATGTGCGGCAGTATGTTAAGCGGTACGGACTGGCAAGTTATAAGACTATCAGAAAGAGGTATTGCAATAGATGAAGATGTATTGGCAGAAAGAGCAGAAGCAATAGCTAAGTGTGATGAAAAGGAAGCAGAGGTAAACGCACTTGAAACTTACTTAGAAGCATTAAAATACAGTACTATATTCTTTCCTCCAACATTGGGTGAAATAAACTAAAACTTATGTTAGGTAAAAAATTAATAAAATCAAATGATGCTGGTGTATGTACTTCTGACGAAGCGGATATCTTTGGAGATAGCAGCGGTGTAGCTTTATATCAATTAAACTTGGATGGCTCAGATATGAGTGGCAACTATGATGGTGTAGCTACTGATGTTTCTTTTGTTAATGGTCATATAGATAGCGCTGGTTCTTTTAATGGGAGTACAAGTAGAATTACCACTAGTTTAGATTTTGATACTATCGACGAGGAATGGGCTGTTTCAATGTGGGTTAAGTTTACTTTTGATGCAAACCATAGATATTTTGCGGGCAGCTATGATTCTGGTCCCGCCAATGGATTTGAAATAGCGACTGGTACCTCTGGTGAAATAAGGTTTATGTGTAAAAAAGAATCCGTATCTTTATCTTCTATAATATCTACAGCTACGTATGGTGATGGTAACTGGCATCACGTTGTTGTTGTAAAAGGAGCTAGTACGAATATTTTATATGTTGACGGGGGAAGTGTTGGAAGTACTGCAACAACCAATGGAATTCCTCACAATGGTTTTGTTATTGGTTCTGCTGGAAATTATCTTGTTAAGTTAACTAACGGAGACATAGACCAAGTACGCATCTTCAATAAGGCAATATCAGCAAGCGAGGTATCTACCTTATACGCAGAGGCAGCTTGCGCTAAGACTTGCACAACAGATACGCCACAAATAGTACCCGACTGCATGGCTTACTACAAGTTAGATGGCAATGCTACAGATTCTAATGGTAGTGGAACTCTATACGATGGAACGGCTACTAATGTTAGTTGGACACAAGGAAGGTTTGGTAGTGCTGGAGGGTTTAATGGTGCATCTTCTGTAATATCTTTTAGTAATTCTGGATTTCCAAGTAATAATATGTGTGTTTCAGCTTGGGTAAAACCAAGTGCCACTTTCTTAGCAAATGGGATTTCTGGTATTGTGGCTTGGGGTAATACTTTGGCTGGACAAAGGAGGTCTCTTGTTTATTACTCATCTGGGGAATTAGGTTTTTCTGGTGCTTATGCTGCGGCAAATTTCACTGGAACAACTGTTCTATCTACTGGGGTATGGAGTCACGTTGCTTTTACTATTTCTGGCAGCACAGTTACTTTATACATAAACGGTGCGTTTGAAGCGTCTGGGACAGTTACTTTAAATTCTTATTCTTCAACAACTGGATTTATAGGAAGAACAGAAACCACTAGCACAAATGAACACTTCAACGGCTCAATAGACCAAGTTAAAATCTTCGACAGAGCCATAACAGCAGCAGAAGTAACAACGCTTTACAATGAGGTGCAATGCCCAAGTAATGCAAGTTTTAATACTGTTTTATATACTGGTAATGGAACAAGCGGGGGAAACACTTTAAACGTAGGTGGTGTTGGGTTTACGCCAGACTTGGTATGGGTAAAAAATAGGACAGCGTCTATAAATCATTATTTATATGATAGTGTAAGAGGAACTGGAGCCGCTAAAGCATTACACTCAAATACAACTTCATCGGAATCAACAGCAAGCACTTACACGGATAATGGTGGTGTTGAAGCAATTACGACTGAAGGATTTGTTGCTTATAGGGGGACTGATAACACTTATCAAGGAACTAATATGTCTGGACAAAACTACGTAGCTTGGTGTTGGAAAGCTGGTGGTGCTGCTGTAACTAACACAGACGGTTCTATTACTTCTGAGGTGTCTGCTAATGTAGATGCTGGGTTTAGTGTTGTTAAATATACTGGTAATAGTTCTGCAAGCGGAACAATAGGACACGCTTTAACCGCTGCTCCTAATGTTATTATAGTTAAAAATTTAGACAATGGGTCTGCTTTATGGTCTGTTTATAGTAGTGCTGTTGGTGCTTCTCAAACAGGACATTTAGACACTAGTGCTGCTTTTTCTGCTTCTGGGGATTGGTTTTCAACAACACCCACAAGTTCTGTTTTTTCTGTTGGTAGTTCTGGAAGTGGTAGAACAAATAGCACCGCTCAAAACCACATAGCCTACTGCTTTGCTGAAAAGGCTGGGTTTAGTAAGTTTGGGAGTTATACTGGTAATGGTTCTAATACTGGGCCAAGTATTACGACTGGATTTGAACCTGCTTTTGTTATGATAAAAAGAACAAGTGCAGATGCAAGTGGAGGAAATTGGATAATAAAAGACAATAAAAGAAATACCTCTAATCCAAGAACAAAATCACTTTTTCCAAACTTATCAACCGCAGAAGCTACGGAGTACGACGTAAATTTTAATGCAACTAGTTTTCAGATTTTAAATGCAGATGTTGATATAAATAAAAACGGAGGAACTTATATATATATGGCTTTTGCTAATCAGTTCTAACTAATTTAAAATTACAAATATATGCTAAATTGAATTATATGCAAAATAACATATACTTAAACCTATCTATATGATAATAATAGTTCAATTATTAATATTTATTTGGTTTATTATTCACGCAATTAAACACGTGGGTGTGTTGCCGTCAATATCCGACCACTTCTATCACCCAAGGGTAAGTAAGGCATTCAAGGCGGCTATGTGGGTAATAGGCAGTCTATTTACCCTACAAGGAGATGTGCTGCTGCATTATGCGGGGCTATTTCTTATAGGGGTGCCTATATTTGGTGACTTTAAAAGCAGATGGACACAGGCATATCACTACCTGTCCGCACTAGGGTTCTTTGTACTGGCTGGACTAGCCGCAGGAATTTGGGTGGCTGTCTCAAGCTTCTTAATAGTAGCCGCTGGATTTTTGCTGAGTGATAAGATAAATAACAGTCTGTACTACGCAGAGA
>Ga0222646_100459_pt1 | contig 11613 bp, 22 predicted proteins | sample AntAcemetagen293_FD_179819 | JGI IMG/M metagenome (GOLD analysis project Ga0222646, IMG submission 179819) | Saline water microbial communities from Ace Lake, Antarctica - #293 | ecosystem: Environmental > Aquatic > Non-marine Saline and Alkaline > Saline | place: Antarctica: Ace Lake | collected... | reverse complement strand
CAAGACAGAAGGCAACCCTGAAATATAATGAAAAGAATAGACAAAAATTAAATGAAGAAAACCTAAAACGTTATCATGAAAAAAAGAAATAAAAAGTTTGTCAATCTCGGTACTACCCCTCTTCAACTTTTATTTATTCATAGATGGAAAGTTTAGTATACTATCTACTTTTTTTTAAAAATATTTATAAGTTAACTAGTACTAGTACCGAAAGTGACAAACTTTTTAGGATAAAGAAAAAATCATAGTATATGTAAGATGGAAGAAGAGACTGTCACACTTCCCAAGCCATCAGAGGGGTTTAAATATAAACTGGTGTCCATCGTAAAGAAACCTAAGCCATCAATTAGAGATAAAGACCCATCTGAATTAACTCCAAGACAGAAGGCAACCCTGAAGTACCAACAGAAAAATACAGAAAAAATTAAAGAATATGCTAAGAATTACAGACAGAAAAAAAGAGAGGAAGAAAAAGAATAAAAAGTAACTATTCTCGGGACTACCCCATCCTAACTTTTATTTTTCCTATAGGATATACTTCTTCATAGAGTTCAAGTTTAAAAATTATTATAATAATAAGTTGAAAGGTAGTAGTCCCCTAAAGTGTTACTTTTTTAGGATAAAGAAAAAATCATAGTATATGTAAGATGGAAGAGGTCACTCTACCCTCCGCTATCGAGAAAAGAATAGACAAAAATTAAATGAGAAAAAGAGTAAAAAATAACTTAAAAACCCAAAACATATCAATGGTAATGACAACTGTTGTTAAGTTTTTGTTTGCACCATTTGTCTCAAGGTCACAAAAAACGAGACTGAATAGGTCGTCACTTCTAGATGCCCCACCACCCCCCATCGGTGTAAAATCTGAAATGAGTTTTGGTCCATATTCTTGGAAAGCTACCGTTGAAGCTTTAGATAAAGATGGTGTCGCTGATCGAACATTCATCGGCTACAGTCAAAATATGAATGTAACATCTAGAACACAGGTCGCGTGCGATCGTTATAAGTTACCTGGAACTGTGTGTGGTGAGGCACAGATGGTGTTGAAGGGTGGTGAGTGTGATGAAGTTATTTTTATGAAATCAAAGACAGGTAAACTACTGAATCTCACAAATCCATTCCGTAATTAAAATATTTGATCCATAGTAGTGATGGGTATTATCGAATCTGGTAATAAAATTGGACAAACAATTGCGTTTGTTAGACTCCTACTTGCAATCGTAGTCGCATCATCCTGCTGTTCTTCAGGTGGATTTGTATTAATGAGAAAAGAGAAATATACTAAACAAGTGGATGCTATCATAAAGAGTGTCAAGTGTTTACCAATTGTTCAATATGACAGCAAGGGAAAAAAGTTTAGCTGTACGATTGATTATACATATACAGTGAATGAAAAGGAGATTTCTGATTCTAAAAAGAAAGACTTTCTTATCGAACCAAAGGTTGGATCAAAAATCAAAATATATTATGATCAAAAAAATCCTGGTGAAAATAGTTTCTCACAAGGTCCCCCAAAAATATTTGGGATTGGATTCATTTCTGTTGCGTGTATGTTAGTGATGTGTTCATTTCTTTTATATTTCCTGACGAAAAAGGTAAAGGGTGCTGGCACTATGCTGACTGGTGCGACCGCATATGACTACTTTAAGAGGTGATCATTCCACCCTTTTATACTGATTTCACTCTCTTCACACCATGGGTAAACGTCCTCACCTATGAAGTGTAGAGCACTTATACCATCTTCCACACAACGATCACATATTCCCTTATTATCATCTATTATGAGACCGATGTTGAGGGCACGACAAATATCAGCCTTATGTATTTCGTTTGGTGTATAACTATTTGTGAGTATTATGTCGTCGAAAATGTTTGGAAAATGTGTGTCTATCCAAGCTTCTGTTTCTTTCCGAGATATATCTTGACGCCCAGTAACAATATACATTTTTTCACTACACCTCTTAAGTTTGTACATCGCTCTTTGGGCACCTCGTATCGGTTTTAGAGCACGAAAATTGGGAGATTTATAAAATTCTTGAACCATCTTTTGAGATTCTTCTTCTGAGATATCAAAAATGTCCCGATAGACGTAGCTATATTTTGATTTGTTGATCGTTTTATTATGATACTTGGACATGGGTTTGAGAAAGGGAACAAGAACTTCATCGATGTCGATCGCAATCCTGTTCATTTGTATAACTATATATTATTCATAATCTCTAACTACCACACCAACGGGAAAACGGGGGACACCTAGAGCGGTGAGATTCTGAAAACGAACCGTCAAATGTTTCCCAATGTACTTATCCTTCTCTTCAAGGAATTTCCTACGTACTTCGAGGGTGCCTTCGGGTCTCACAGAAAAGTGCTATTCTCCCACTTTACAAACCCAGATCGCCGTACCATTCTTCAAGTCTTCAACTCGTATGTCAGTAAAACGTTCACGATTATTTTTATCTTTTTTAATAAGGCGTTCCATTATGCGGATATTTATATTCTATACTTTAATTAGATGTCGGAATTACCCGTTATAAATTATGGCAGAATGGAACGACTTAGGCCTCCAGTAAGTACTACAGTACAAATGAATTTGAATACTTTTTGTGTTATTTTGATAATTATATGTGTATTAGTAATGTATAAACGCTCAGTTGGAATTACTCAAGAGCGTGAACGATTCCATACTTGAGACAGTCTTTTGGTGAGAGGTAAATATCTTTCTTCATGAGCTTCTTGAGCATCTTATCAGGAATCATTGTCTTTTCGAGATACATATTCTTCAACATTCTCATAAACTTATCCGTTGATTTCAGCTCATGTTTAAGTTCCTGGAAATTACCCCACATCTCGGTAGAAATTTGATGAATGAGAACGTATGCATTCTTCCCCATTCGCCTCTCAGAACCCCCGAGAAGCATGAATGTAGCTGCACTACAACAAGAACCTTGGGCGATTGTAACGATCTTTACACGAGATGATTCGAGAGTGTTCATCATCGTCATACCAGCAAAGATGCAACCACCTTCACTCATGATATGAACCCTAATTAGGGGTTCGTACCCAAAGAGTTCAGCTTTCTTTTTAAGAAGTTCAATCTCCAGCTTCTTAAATTTTTCAACGAAGTCAAGAGCGTTTTCACGATCAACGTCGGCATAGAAAAGAATCTCATTTCCGATAACTTTAACACATTCATTCTCTTCAATTTCTTTTTCATCTTCCGTAGGCATTGTTCAATGCTTTCTTTACTCTTGTGACGTCTCTCGATTTTAAGCCATTTCCAACAGCGAGGTGATTGATGACATCAAAATCTTGTGAGGTAATTTTATACTCCAGCAGTGGCGCCAAGTCTCCTTTTTCTGCATATTTCTTTAATAGGCACAACTCTTCCGTACCCAACCCCATCCTCGATTTCTTCTTAATTTCCTCATACTTCTGTTTGCGCATCTTGTAGTTTCCAAACTTTGTCCAACAACTCCCAGGTCTAATTTTATCTCTCACGAGTGGCTGACCGAGTGCTGTCTTTGGTATCGTTAGAGCATGTAACACAAAATAGGGCATCAGATTCCATTCACCTTGAGAATACATATGTGTGTCATACATGTCAGCATCCGAAAAGGATCGTGATGCTCTTATGATGTCAATACCCACCGAGTCAAGATAGTTTTCTTGAAATATATCCCATATATGACCATGTTCAGATATTCCATCGTATATTTCTATCGGACCAGAGTCTGAAAGAACTCCAGCTATGAATTCTTTTGGGCTTTCAAAGTCATCAATTTCATCATACCCCTCCATGTATGTAAAAAAGTTTCGTATATTTCCTTCTGCTCGCACAGCAGCATTTTCAACTTCGGGTCCCGTTTTATCTGTCAAGGTTTTCAAAACCGTTGGTGTATGTTTAGGGATAAATACAGTTTCAAAATTTGGATACATACACATATTCGTTGTGGTCACCAAGAGGGATCCACGAGAAATTCGATCACCATCCGCAACTTTCTCTATTATGGGTTTGAAACTGGGATCATAGTCCTCGATAAACACATGTTTTGTGGAGGGTTTTATGAATGGGAGGAAAAGTGATTTACTCTTTAGATGTTCAGATAAAAGTTCAACATTATTCAAACCTTCAAGGACAGCTTTGAGTACATACGATTTCCCCACCCCCAATGAACCGCATATGAATACATTTTTTCGTTCACGAATGTACTTACGAATCAGATCAATTCGTTTTGTGTGTATTGTGGAAACAATGGGATCTTTTTTTTGCTCAACTATTTTAATGAAGGAATCCATTGATGACTTTACTAATCAGGCCATAGATTTGGTGCTTGAAAATAACGCACTTCATAAACGTATCGTAGAACCTTTAAAAAGGAAAATTTTACCATACATTGTTTCAGGTATTCTTACCAATGTGGTAATGTTTATTCTTTTGGTGTACCTTGCTCGACGTCTATCTCTTCTTCCTCTTCCTCTTCCTCTACCTCTACTTCCTCATACTCCTCTGGGTCTTTAGATAAAAACGCACCAACCTTTTCAAAAACAGTGTCTTTGGTCAGGGCCCGAATAGGTTCCACAGTTTTCGGTAATTTCAGGTGTGGTATAGGACGAACAGATAAAATTTCTGGTTTTGTGAAAATACCTTCTATTGGATACTCTTTTTCGAAATTCAATAGAATCTTTTTAGGAACAGCAGGACATTGTTCAAGTAAACGATCGTATTCAGCTTTACATTCTTCAACAAATTTCAAACCCTCCTTTTTACGTTCTTCACGGGGGAGGGCTAATTGAAGTCTAATATTTCTCGAAAGACTTCCATGACCTAATGCAGATGTTCGATGGTTCTCCATCAACTCATTCACCTTGAGGAACTGCATGATCGTCGCGATCAAACCCGCGATAAGATTCAAACCACCAATGATTGATGGTGCTGCTGGTTGTATACTCAGAGGTAAAGTACTCTGCGCAAAGTTTGCAGTACCCGTGATGGTCGACAAGACAATGACTGGTAAATTAAAACGCAGACTCAATTTTTTATACATCAGAAAGGATCGATGATGCATATATCTGTAACACGCACACGCCTCACCCCATTGACGCAGGACGTTCTCGTGATACTCATTCCACATATCTTCCATTTTAATTTCTTCTGACATCTTATAATAGATGAACATAATATTTTTCATGCACGTCATATTTCTCGTGGCTATACTGATTGTCCCGTTCACAAACAACCAGAAGAACCTTGAATTTTATTCAATGCTCATTCCATTTCTATTTTATCATTGGTCGGTAAATGATGACACTTGCGCGCTCACCCAAGCGGAGATGTTCGTGACAGGGAAACATAAAGAGGAAACATTCATGGGACGCCTGGTCGGTCCAATCTATAAGATGGAAGATAATGAAGTGAATAAGGTGACCAAGACCCTCTTTTTCGCACTTTGGGCATTTGTGCAGTACCGACTTGGACATTTTAAAGAATTTACAAAGGATATCAACCAGACACTTAAAGTTATGAAGCTACGATAAAATAGTCATGGACATTACACTTACTAGGGAAATCGAGCGCATGAAAAATGCTAAAGAGGTTTACCAAAAAGAATATGTATCGAATATTGAAGAACTTGAGGAGAAGGTTGAGCGTCTCGATACACAGGTTGATCGCACCGGATCCGAAATGAAGAGAGAAATTCTCGAAAAGCATAAAAATCTCTACATACAGGAAATTGAAAAACTGGATGCAACTATCGAAAAAACGACTAGATTCATTGATGATAAAGTTGCAGCATTGGAACTCAAGTTGAGAGAACTCAACAAGGAGAAGAAATCATTCGAGTACAACATCAAGAAACTTGAGGAAGCTATCCAAAGGCGAAATACTGCTGAGGTATTTGAAATGTTTGAGACTGTAATGAACGCACTCAAGATTTTACGTGAAGAGAGTACCTAAACTTATCAAAAGAGTGTACACAAGACTTGAAATTGTCGTACACGATCATACATAACGCATCAGCTATATCGTGTTTCCTCTCATAAGGAATTTCACCTTCTATGTATTTTCCCGCTATGGCTACTGTTCTTTCCTTACGTTCTTCATAATCCAAGTGTCGCATCCCAAAATGCACATGCATGCTCACAGGTGAAACCAATATAACCTTCTCTTTGAACATGTAATGTAATAAAATCTCAATATTTTGAAAGCCACCAGGTGGTTGTCGTTCTATAAGTATTTTGTCGGCTGAATCGAAAATACTTTGGTGATCTTCTACAAATAAAGGAATGGTGTCTACAAAATCATTTGACTTTATATATTTATAATCTTCCAAACTTACCTTCTTTAGGAACTCCACCGTAATTTTTGGTCCAGATAAAGACTCTGGTAAAACTAGACCCATATTATGAAACCCAATGTCTATAGCCAACACCTTCATGTCTCTAGGTGAAAGATTTTCCTTAACTATAGTAAATGAAGAACAAGACAAAGACTCAACTTTTGTCGATGATCCTATTCGTTTCGATTATAGTCATCGTGTATCTCATCCAAAATCCCCGTGTTGTTAAGGTTCCAGTCAAAGTTCCCACCATGATGGTACCCCAAAGACCCATGCGTTCTCAGGAAATTCGTCGCGAACCAGAGTTTAGAGGTCCACCTATCAAGAAATATAAACCTGGTCGCATGCAACAGATGGGTCTTATCACGAATGGTGATGAGACTCTCCCCCTTTATGGGAAGGAAGTCCGTGGTCGCCGCGATCGTTACAATTATTACACAACCACGGGTGGTGAGAATCTTTACCCCATTCCAGTGAGTCATAATAACCGCGACTGCATGGAAGACATTGGATGCCAAGAAATCTATGGAAATGAATCAGTGTCAGTGACTGGTAAGACTGGTTCATTCGCAGTGAATATGTACAGGACAGACGACTTTTTTTAGAAGCGTTTTTTAATATCAGATAAAACGCGTGAAGTTGACGAACTGCAACAACACGAGCATACACATGCAGCCATGAGCATCGGTGGTGTTTTGAATGGCATCTTTGTAATTCCATACACCACAAGCATGGAACAGAATATGCTACAGATATAAGAGGCAAGCCATTGTAAATCCATAGGTTTATCATTTCCCTTGAAGAGATCAGAAATGAATGGGATTTTGGGCATATCGAGACCTGGGATCAAAGAAAACAAAGCTCCCATTTACAATACGTCAACAAAAATTATTGACCAGATCATATTCCCGCCTGTGGAATCCTGGTGTCCTCGTCAGTTTTGCCTTTTCAAGTAAAAGGTCCTTAATCGTATCCTCATCGAGATGTTTGAAAAAGTCCTTCTTCACCTCGATGTCGTCAAGTTGATGTTTCTCACGATTACTTTGGACATATGGCCAAGTGTGTTTTCTCAATGATGAAACCTCTTCCTCAAGTTGTCTAATCCTCGGTAGTAGAACCTTATGAATAAGTATTTTAAGTTCGTGTACATCACTCATCTTACCCTAATTTCATAATTTATCTTTATACATTGTAAGTATGACACCTGAAAAACGCGTATTTGTAAAAAAGGTGGCGCATGGTGTCAAAGACTTGATGGAATATTTGAAGTGTGGAAATAGAATCGCTCTAGAACCCCAAGATGATATTGAAAAGTTTATAAAAAAACAGATATTCACCCAGAATGAGTTTTCAGTTGGAAAGTTTCGGATGGCGTTGGATATGCTAAATTCTGAAACTCTATCACCTATACTCATTTACTTCGACACCATCGGTATAACAATCGATCGAGCATTTACAATGGCATCACCCAATCCACTTCTCTTCGTGAAAAGTGATATGGAATTTGCAAAGCTGATTAATGACGAAGACATCAAGACGTTTTATGATTTTCTCACCTATTAATAAATGCAGTACAGAGACTTGAAGAATAAAGCTAAAAAATTAGGTCTTCGTGTCACTAAGACTGTGGATGGAAAGCGTGTCAAACTCACAGCTAAAGAACTTCGATCCAAGATTACCATGAACTTTGAGAATAGTGTGAAGAATGCCCAGAAGGTTATTCGTATTTGCCGAACTGTAGTTGTTCCTATGGATCAACCTGGACGTGTCCCGCCACCTCCCCCTAGTAAAAAGCTTGTCGTCAACAATAAGCGCGCCAAACTCATGGATGAACTCCGAGCGACTCTCGCCAAAAAAGGTCTCCGCCAATAATAAATGCCAGGTGTCAAACAACTTCAAGAAGCGAAGAAGAAGTTGAAGAAAATGCCTAAACCCACAGGAAACATTCCCAAGATCCCTACTGCTACATTGTTGCGTCTTATTGCCGCGGATCCTAAGATTAAACGGGATAAGGCGTTTGTGAAACGTGCTTTGGAACTCGCAAAATTAAATATGTGATAAATGTATAGAAGTATGAAATCGAAAACGTTATTTCTCTTGATGTTTTTATGCTCATGTTGTTCGTGTTGTTCATCATCTTCTTCAGCCGCCGCCTTCTTCGCTGGTTTGATACCTAGTACAGGTCCACATTTCAGGAAAGTGACGGGGACGGGTAAACTCAAACTCCACATTCCACTTTTAGAGCTTGCTAAAAAAATCACCGATGGTGAGCCAAACGCAAGGGCAAGGACTGCGAAACTTGAAGAACTTCGTAAAACTAACCCAAATGACATTAAAAATTTCTGCGGTGCGTTACAGGAACTCAGAACTAAAGAGAAAGATAGTCCCTATAATGGACCTGGACCTTTCAATATATTAACAACCGGAGGTATAAAAACAGCTAAGGAATTGACGTGGGACTGGTTAACAGATGGTATAACTAAGGATGATCTTTTCACGGTTATGTCATTATGCCCGAGACCATCTCAATGATATTGAAAAAAATTATTGGTATAAAATAGAATCAAATGAAATCGGCTACAATACTTTTCATGATGTGTTTTTGTTCGTGTTGTTCATCATCCTCTTCAGCCACAGTCTTCTTCACTGGCCTGATTCCCAGAACAGGGCCACATTTCAGGAAAGTGACAGGAATTGATGATCTAATCAGTCAGAAAACATTTATTAACAATTTCTATGAGAAACGTAGTGGTAAGAACTCAGACCAAGAAAATAAGTTAATAGTGGAGGAGATTCGTAAAACCAATCCAGGTGGAGTTGCATCATTTTGTGCTGCTGCTGAGAAAGTCAAAGCTGCTAGAACCACTCCTCCTTATAACGAACCAGGTAAAATACTCACTATTGGAGGTATGAAAAAACCTGGAACTATATTAGAAGAAGCAATGGAACCATTGGGGCCGGCGATAAACTACGTTGAAATAGCCGCTAGGGAATTCTGTCAAAAGAAACCCTAAACTTCTTAGAAATGATCTTTTTAGCACCCTCAAATGACGGATGACCCCAGAGGTACCAACGGGACCAGAAACCAGCCCTGTCGATACCCCTCATCTTCCAATCTTCTTTATCACTCGATGTCACATCGAGCATCATTTTATGGATCCGTTCTGGATCTCTCTCTGCTATTGTCCTCTTGGGTACTCGACCACCGTGTCTGAGTACATAGGAACGCATACGTGAAGGATTCTTGTGTTTGGTGTAATCGGAATATCCGCTGGCACCAAAGTCAACAGTCCTGCCGTCTTCTAAGACAGCCCTGAACTTTTTTTTACGATCAGGACTTTTAATTATCTTGACGCGCATACTTATATTTTACTAATATAATTTACTTGCACGCCTGGCACCCATAGGCTTCCTTCTTGGGGAGGAAGAAGAGTTGCTCGGGGCCACGCTTCACACGGTACATGTGATCGTACACATGGAGGAGACCCACGGTGAGCGCGAGACTGGAGATGACGACACCGTTCATCTTACGAGCAGTCCAGGCGTACGCAGCGATGGTCGCGACGAGCATGATCTGGACAATTGTGACAGCGGGCATCTTGGGCATCACGAAGCGCTTCTCGACAGTTTCAACTTCTTCGACAGGGGCGGGGGCATACTTTTCCATTGGTCCACCGTATCCGGGCATTTTTATTATCTACGGAGAAAATAATGTGGCCACTGGTATTGGTTCCTATAGGTTTGGTGCTTCACGATTATCTGAAGGCACCAATCGACCGCCTGTATTTTCAGAATCCACGAAGACCCCTGGTGGGTATGCGAAACTCGATCATCGATATACTCAACTGGTCTTCGACCTATTCAGTGAGAGACCATCCAGGTCTATGGCTCATAAAGTTTCATTTTCGAAAGATTCAAAAGGAGTTTGGGAAAGTTTCCAAGAAACTTGAGAAAAAATACTTTCATGATCTTGATCCATGGTTTGAGAAGAATGAGAGGTACTACTTCTACAAAGCAGAAAGTTTCCCACTTTTAAAAAGTCTCATCGACCAGATTCCTTGTATAAACAAAGAGACTGCACTATTCGCCGTTGTTGATGGGCCGATGAAGATTGCGCCTCATCGTGCAGAGACAAACCTTTTACTTCGATATCATCTTACTATAGAGGGTGGTGGTGATTGTACACTCTATACTGAGAAAGGACCCCACGTACACAGAGAGGGTGAAGATATCCTCTTTGATCACGCACGATATCATGAACTCACGAAGACAGATGACGGTAGGCGAGTTGTTTTGATTTTGGATGTTCATAGATGTTTCTGACATACAGCGACATACATATCACTCCCACCGATGAGTTCGAGTTCTGTGTTTTTCACTATCCTCTTTGTGAATGGACCAGGGGTCTCTTGTCGACAGTACATACATAGTGCTGACAACTTTGTAACTTCACTAGCAATTGGGATACACTCGAGAAGTTCTCCCCATTTCCTTTGAAACGCATCACCATCGAGACCTGCGATGATGACATCCTTCCCCATATCTAGACAAGTCGTGATAAACCTTTTAAGGTCAGGATAAAACTGTGCTTCATCGATCGCGACAACATCAGAATCCTCAAAATCACGCTTTCCTAAGAGTTCATATAAGTTAAATACTTTACGACAATCAAACTTCACGTTATCGTGGGTCTTGAGGACTTCATCGGGGGATCGTGTATCTTTCGCAGAATTTACGACCACAATCCGCTTCCCCAGAACTTTGAGTCGCTTCAACCTTCGAATAAGTTCAGACGTCTTACCTGAAAACATGTTCCCCATGATAATTGAGAGACCCATCCTGACTTATTAAAATAATGTTGTATTTTTTAAATGAATGATTCACACAAGGCTTTCTTCAATGGATATGAGGGGTACTACAACTCAAGTACGGGTCGCGTAAAATTGGGGAACCGCCTATTTCCTGATATAAAGACGGCGGTAAAATATCTCAGGAAAAGGTAAGATGAATCCAAAGGTCGTCGGTGTTTTAGTTTTATTTTTGTTATTGATTGTCGCCGGTATAACAATAGGATTTCTAATGATGAAACCGAAGAGTGTTCAGGCGACTGCTTCACGCACCCCCACACCCGTAGTGCCCCCCACACCATCTGCGTCGGTTGGTTCAGGGAAGGGTGTGTCCGCTAGTGGGAGTGGGAGTGGTTCAGGGAAGGGTGTGTCCGCTAGTGGGAGTGGGAGTGGTTCAGGGGAGGGTGTGTCCGCTAGTGGGAGTGGGA
>Ga0222646_100458_pt1 | contig 11622 bp, 10 predicted proteins | sample AntAcemetagen293_FD_179819 | JGI IMG/M metagenome (GOLD analysis project Ga0222646, IMG submission 179819) | Saline water microbial communities from Ace Lake, Antarctica - #293 | ecosystem: Environmental > Aquatic > Non-marine Saline and Alkaline > Saline | place: Antarctica: Ace Lake | collected... | reverse complement strand
GTCTGATGCTGTGAAATCTATCAATTGTCTTAATTGACTTACTTTTTTGTAGGTGTTTTCTATGAAAGATTGTCCGCCAAAACCAGGATTCACACTCATAATACACGCCAAGTCTAAGTCCGTAATTACATCTTCTAAAACTGAAATTGGAGTATGCGGATTTAAGGCAACACCAGCTTTCATTCCGGCAGCTTTTATGGCTTGAATGGTTCTGTGTAAATGAGGACAAGCTTCATAGTGTACCGTTAAAATGTGAGCTCCTAAATCTGCAAAAGTTTGAATGTATTGATCTGGATTTACAATCATTAAATGTACATCAATTGTTTTTTTAGCGTGTTTGGCAATTGCTTTTAAAACAGGCATTCCAAAAGAAATGTTTGGCACAAAAACACCATCCATAATATCTATATGAAACCAATCTGCTTCACTATTATTAACCATTTCGATGTCTCTTTGTAAATTGGCAAAATCTGCCGCTAAAATTGAAGGTGCAATTAAGTTACTCATTTTTTTGAAGTTGAATTGTGATTTTTTTTGACAAAGATAATTAATTCGTTATTGTAAGTAGGAGTGCCGAAGTAATTTTTTCTTCTGGATTTAGTTTCAGTGTTCCGCCTCTGATTTGGTAGTCTCAGTTTGCCGTTCAATCTATTTATTGAATATATAGAGATATAGCCCACTATTTAGCACGTGTTTAGAATTAAGTATTATTTCATAGTTCTTTTTTATTGCTGCTGGTAGCGCAGCAATCTTTTTTCTCTTATCGGAAACTAGTGTTCTTTAAGAGATACACTATTTTGACCTTAGCAATACGCTTGTAAAAAAAATAACTCTGATTGAACGGTTTGTTTGAGCTCTTATTTTTGTCGTAATACGATTAGTGAAAGCAGGAAATAGCTTCAAAAAAAAACTCTCGAAAATAAATTCGAGAGTTTTTATAAAATAGTGATACTTATTATTTGTCAGTATTCTATATGAGTGAAATACTTAGAATGGTCTGCGGCCATTAGCCCAGATATGTCATTAAAATTTTAGATCTAGAAGTATGTTTTAATCTTCTAATTGCTTTTTCTTTAATTTGACGTACACGCTCTCTTGTTAGATCGAAGGTTTCACCAATTTCTTCCAAGGTCATTGGTTGGTGTTCACCTAAACCAAAGTATAATTTTACAACATCTGCCTCTCTTGGAGTTAATGTTTCTAAAGCTCTATTGATTTCTATCCTTAGAGATTCGTGTAATAATTGTCTATCAGGATTTGGAGATTCTCCAGAGTTTAAAACATCGTATAAGTTAGAATCTTCACCTTCAATTAAAGGTGCATCCATAGATACGTGACGGCCAGAATTCTTCATAGATTCCTTTACATCATTCACCGTCATGTCTAGTTTCTTAGCAATTTCTTCTGCACTTGGTGGGCGCTCATTTTCTTGCTCTAAGAAGGCATACATTTTGTTAATTTTATTGATAGAACCAATTTTATTTAACGGCAAACGTACAATTCTAGATTGTTCTGCTAAGGCTTGTAAGATCGACTGACGAATCCACCAAACAGCATATGATATAAATTTAAAACCTCTTGTTTCATCAAAACGCTTTGCAGCTTTGATTAAACCTAAGTTTCCTTCATTAATTAAATCAGGTAGTGTTAATCCTTGATTTTGATATTGTTTTGCAACAGATACCACAAATCTTAAATTCGCTTTTGTTAATTTCTCTAAGGCTCTTTGGTCACCTGCTTTAATAAGCTGTGCTAATTCTACCTCTTCATCTGCAGTAATTAAATCTACTTTTCCAATTTCCTGTAAATATTTGTCTAAAGACGCGGTTTCTCTATTGGTAACCTGCTTGGTAATTTTTAGTTGTCTCATGTATTCTAAGCAGTAAGCTTTTTTAGGATTAAAGAGTGCTTACACATTCTTATACGAGAGAAATCATATTTATGTTACAAAATAATTTTCTTTTTTTTGAAAAAGATTGTTTTTTTACATTTAACCAGCTAAACAGCCTATTTTCTTTTAAAATTTCTGTTGGGTGCTATTTTTTTGATCTACCAAATAGAGGAGAAGTTGCTATCAAGCTAAAAGAGAAAAGCGCAAGAATTGAATCTGAAAAAGCTAGTAAAATTCGATATATATACTATTTTTTAGAAAAGTAATTTAAACTTAAAGAAGTGAAGTTAGCGTATTAACATGCAGACACCTGTAGGGTTATTCTTTGCCCTTTATAATAAAATTGTTGCCTTCTAAAAAGTAATTTGCCCGTACCTTTAATTCTTCTTCGTAGTAGATGACTTCTTCTGGGAGTTTTTTAAGCAGGTAGTTACCCGTGTCCCAATTTTTATTATTGTTTTCGTCTATGATTGCTCTTACAGCATAGGTGTTTGGTTGTAGTAAATTAAAAACAAGAGTTTTAGAAGTATTTATATACCTTCTTTCTATAATTTGTGTATTCTCTTTTCCTGATAATAAATCGATAATTAGATATTTAGAAGCTGTATTTACCACATTTAAAGTAATTCTACCGTAGTCTTCTAACTCTATTGTTTTAAAATTATAGTTTAAGCTGTCATTTTTGATATCATAAATATCAATAAAACTTCCTGGTAAAGCTTTTAAGCTGTATTTTTCTCGCTGTTTTTTTTCAAAAATAAAACCAATTTTATTTTCTTTCTTAGAAATGTAATTAGAGTAGTTTACCTTTAAAGTATCTTTATCTACAAACACTATTTTACTGGTGTCTATTTTTAGAATAGGATTGTTACTTTTGATAAAAAAAGTATCTCTTAAGTGCAATGTACCGCCTACAGAGGGTGTGATTTTTAAAGAGTCTAATTTATTTTTTCTAAATTTTACAGTAACGGTGTCTTGAAAAATATCATTCGAAACAATAAAGTTTAAAGAGTCTCCCGCTATTGGCGTGTGCCAATAATTTAAAGTGTCTTTGTCTATTTCGAACCGAGAGATGCTTTTAAAACTATCGGATACTTTCGATAATAATGCTACTTTTAAATCTTTAATTTTACCTTCATACCCAAATTCAATTTTACCTTTAGAGACTTCTTTTGCTCTTACAAAACGGTAGGGTTGTATTTCTTTAAATAGTTTTATTGGTTTTATTATGACACTGTCTTTTGGCAGCGTAATGGTCTCTGGATAAAAACCAATTTTATCAATTCTAGGGTCAAAAATATAATCGCTTGAATTTTCTTCTAAAGCTAATAATAGGTATTTGCCTTTTTTTAAATTGGTGAAATTAAATTTTGTGGTGTCTAAAGCTGTCGTTACGTAATTAGGTTTTTGCTTGTAAATAATAGAATCTGTAAAAGTACTATCTATTCGATATAATAAGATGTTTGTCTTTTCTGGTTTCTTATTTGTAAAAGTATTCGCTACAAAACCAGAAGTCTCTAAAGAATCTATATAACTACCAGTAGAGAAAATATATTTAAAATTTTCTAACTTATTGTTCTCATTATTGTCCTCAATAGCATTGCCAAAGTTAAAAATATAAGTCGTGTTTGCCGCTAAAGTGTCTAAGATTTGAATCTTTAAAAACTTACTGGCAGTTCCTTGAGGTGTCACTAATATAGGACTTTTTAAAGGTGGCGAAACAATCAGTTGTTTATTTAAATCTTTTAACTTGATAAATTCATTAAACTGAAGTCTTACTTCTTTATTGCTAAAGTTGATTGTTTTGTAAGGGGGAGTCGAGGTTACAAAAATCGGAGCAAGTTCGTCTTTTGGGCCACCATCTGGTCTCCCTGTTCTTGCACAACTAAATATAAAAGTAATAGAAAGTAGTAAAAAAAGCGTTTTATAAATGAATTTCACAAAAAGTAAATTTTATACAAATTAACAATATATTTTTCATTTTTGTAGCACAAATTTTATTCTGTATAGGCCATTGTTAAAATACTTATTTTAATATTAGGCGTTTTTAAAAGAGCGCTCGCACAAGCTTCTAATGTTGCACCGGTGGTAATTACATCATCTATAATTAATAGGTGTTTTCCTTTAAACTGGGTTGTGTTATTAACTAAAAATTTTGTTTCTAAATCATTAAATCTTTCAAAACGAGCCTTTAAGGTTTGTGTTTTTGTAGACGATTGGCGCACTAAAACATCTTCAATAAAAGGAATATTTAAATAGGTACTTAAGCGTTCGCCAAACTTAGTAACTTGATTGTAGCCTCTAATTTTCTTTCTTTTCAAATGAATTGGCACAGGAACAATTAAATCTACAGTAGAAAACTCTTTGTTTTTCATCAATATTTCTCCAAGCCAATTCCCGAAAAAAATGCCAACGCCTTCATTTCCTCTGTACTTTAAATCGTGAATTAAGTTTTTTGTGATGCCTTCTTTTCGGAAAAGCAATAAAGAATACGCTTTTTCTATAGTTACTCTTCCAAAGAAAATAGCGGAAACTTTGTTTTTTGTATAGCTGGTAAAATTGGTTAGTGGCAAATCATGCCTGCAAAAGGTGCAAATCACGTTCTCATTTTGTAGTAATTGTTCGCTACAATTACTACAAATACTAGGATAGAAAAGATAAAATAAATCTTTTAAAAAGTTCATTTTTTTTGAGTAGCGGTTCTTTCTAAAGATACTTTAATTTAATGATTTTTAGATGCTGATGATAAAAGGTTAATTTCTTAGGTAATAAACAGGAATTAAAAGCTTAAAATGAAACTATTTTTTTCTTGAAAAATTTATGTAAACGTTTATCTTTGTCTTCATTATGGCAAAACAAGAAGATCACTTTAAAAAAGTATTATCTCACGCAAAAGAATACGGATATGTATTTCAATCATCTGAAATTTATGACGGATTAAGTGCAGTGTATGATTATGCTCAAAACGGAGTAGAGTTAAAGAAAAATATTAGAGATTATTGGTGGAAAGCAATGGTGCAAATGCATGAGAATATTGTAGGTATAGACGCGTCCATTTTAATGCACCCAAAAACTTGGAAAGCATCTGGACACGTAGACGCTTTTAACGACCCTTTAATTGACAATAAAGATTCTAAAAAACGCTACAGAGCAGACGTTTTAATTGAAGATTATTGCCTTAAGATTGAGGGAAAAGTAGACAAAGAAGTAGCCAAAGCCTCAAAACGTTTTGGAGAAACCTTTAATAAAGAAGAATTTCTTGCTACAAACGGTAGGGTTTTAGGATATCATAAAAAAATTAGTGCTATTCTTGGGAGAATGGGGTCTTCTTTAGAAAAGGAAGATTTGGCAGATGTAAAGTTGCTAATTGAAGAATTAGAAATTTCTGATCCTTTAACTGGGTCTAAAAATTGGACAGAGGTGAAGCAATTCAACTTAATGTTTGGAACACAAATAGGTGCTTCTGCAGACAGTTCTACTTTGGTGTATTTAAGACCAGAAACGGCACAAGGTATTTTTGTAAATTTCTTAAATGTACAAAAAACAGGTAGAATGAAAATTCCTTTCGGAATTGCACAGACAGGAAAAGCGTTTAGAAATGAGATTGTTGCAAGGCAATTTATTTTTAGAATGCGAGAGTTTGAACAAATGGAAATGCAATTTTTTGTAAAACCAGGAACGCAGAAAGAATGGTATGATCAATGGAAAGCAACCCGCTTAAAATGGCACTTAAGTTTAGGTATGGGTGCAGAGAACTATCGTTTTCATGACCATGATAAATTAGCACATTATGCAGATGCAGCAGCAGATATAGAGTTTAAATTTCCTTTTGGCTTCAAAGAATTAGAAGGAATTCATTCAAGAACAGATTTCGATTTAAAAGCACACGAAGAGCATTCTGGGAAGAAATTACAGTATTTTGACCACGAAGAAAATAAAAGTTATACCCCTTATGTGGTAGAGACTTCTATTGGTTTGGATAGAATGTTTTTGGCAGTTTTCTCTAATTCTTTACAAGAAGAAGCTTTAGAAAATGGAACCACAAGAACTGTTTTAAAGTTACCAGCAGTTTTAGCACCTTTTAAAGCAGCCATTTTTCCTTTAGTTAAAAAAGATGGTTTACCAGAAGTTGCCCGTAAAATTATGGATGATTTAAAATGGGATTTCAATGTTTTTTATGACGAAAAAGATGCTGTTGGTAAACGCTATAGAAGACAAGATGCTGCAGGAACACCTCTTTGTATTACAGTAGATCATGATTCTTTGGAAGATGATTCTGTAACAATACGACACAGGGATACCATGGAGCAAAAACGTGTTAAGATTTCTGATTTAAAAGGAATTATTGAAAAAGAAGTTGCGGTAAAAACTTGGTTACAGAAAATAGAAGCATAAATTTTAAGTATTTATGAAATATAAAAAAATCCGTTAGAAAATTTTCTAACGGATTTTTATTTGAAATATATTTAAGTAATGTCTGGTCGTAAATATAGCAACATTAAAAATTTTTATTTTGCGCCCTTACCACTTATTTTTAATCGATATATGCGAAGGCATCATCTTATAAAAAGTAACTAAAAATGACCTCAAAAATAATTTAAATTATAAAAATCTTCTCTTTACGACCAGACACTATGTATAAGAGTGGTATTTTGAAAATCCACGCTGTGGACTACATCATTCCTGGCATTCCGCCGCCGCCCATTGGAGGCATTGAAGAAGCATCTTCTTTAATATCTATCAAAGCACATTCGGTAGTTAAAATCATACCAGCAACAGAGGCAGCATTTTCTAATGCGACTCTAGTTACTTTTTTAGGATCTATAATACCAGCCTCTAACATATCTACATAGACATCATTCTTAGCATCATAACCAAAGTCTTTTTTACCTTCTAAAACTTTGTTTAAAACAACAGAACCTTCACCACCTGCATTCTCTACAATAATTCTTAACGGAGCTTCAATCGCTTTATTAATAATCTGTACACCTGTGCTTTCGTCTAAGTTTTCTGTAGTAATTTTTTCTAAAACTTTTTTAGCACGCACTAAAGCAACACCACCACCAGCAACAATACCTTCTTCAACTGCTGCTCTTGTAGCATGCAAAGCATCGTCAACTCTATCTTTCTTTTCTTTCATTTCTACTTCAGAAGCAGCGCCGACATATAAAACAGCAACACCACCAGCTAACTTAGCCAAACGCTCTTGTAATTTTTCCTTATCGTAGTCTGACGTTGTAGTTTCTATTTGAGCTTTGATCTGATTTACTCTTGTTTTAATAGCTTCTGCATTTCCTGCACCATTTACAATGGTCGTATTGTCTTTATCTACAGTAATTGTTTCTGCCGTACCTAACAAATCTAAGGTTGCATTTTCTAATGAAAAACCTCTTTCCTCAGAAATTACAGTACCACCAGTTAAAATAGCGATGTCTTCTAACATTGCTTTTCTTCTGTCTCCAAAACCAGGAGCTTTTACAGCAGCAATTTTTAAACCGCCACGTAATTTATTCACCACTAAAGTAGCCAATGCCTGACCGTCTACATCTTCAGCAATAATTAACAAAGGTCTTCCAGCTTGAGAAACAGGCTCTAATATTGGAAGAATCTCTTGTAAGTTAGAAATCTTTTTGTCGAATAATAAAATATACGGATTTTCTAAATCTGCAATCATTTTATCTGCATCAGTAACAAAGTAAGGAGATAAATACCCTCTATCAAATTGCATCCCTTCTACGACATCTACGTATGTTTCCATACCTTTTGCCTCTTCTACAGTAATTACACCTTCTTTTCCGACTTTAGAGAAAGCAGTAGCAATTAGCTCGCCAATGGTATTGTCATTATTTGCAGAAATTGCAGCAATTTGTTTTATTTTTTCTGAAGAATTACCAACTTTTTTAGCTTGTTTCTCTAAATCGGCAACAATTGCAGCAACTGCTTTGTCGATTCCACGTTTCAAATCCATAGGATTTGCACCAGCAGCAACATTTTTTAAACCTTCTTTCACAATTGCTTGTGCAAGAACGGTAGCTGTTGTTGTACCATCACCAGCCAAATCATTGGTTTTAGAAGCTACTTCCTTCACCATTTGAGCGCCCATATTTTCAAGCTCATCTTTCAGCTCAATTTCTTTTGCTACAGAAACACCATCTTTAGTTACGGTGGGTGCACCAAAAGATTTAGAAATAATTACATTTCTTCCTTTAGGACCTAATGTTACTTTTACTGCATTTGCTAAAGCATCTACTCCACGTTTTAATCCGTCTCTAGCGTCTATATCAAATTTTATATCTTTTGCCATTATCTTTAAATTTTGCTTTTAGCTTTTAGCTAAAAAGAGTTGTTTATATTTTTTATTTTGCGAATGGCGAATAGCCAAAAGCGGAAGGCGAATTATATAATCGCTAAAATGTCGCTTTCACGCATCATTAAATAATCTTTTCCTTCTAATTTTAAATCAGTTCCACCGTATTTACTATATAACACAGTATCTCCAACTTTAACAGTTAAAGGTTCGTCAATTTTACCATTTCCAACTGCAACAACAGTTCCTTGTTGTGGTTTTTCTTTAGCATTGTCTGGAATGATTAATCCAGAAGCTGTTTTTGTTTCTGCAGCTGCAGGTTCTATAAGAACTCTGTCTGCTAAAGGTTTAATGTTTAATCCCATTGTTATATGAATTTTATAATTAAATTAAATTTTACTTAATTATAAGAAGGCAGTAACTATGCCACTATACTAAAACTGACAATTCTTCTAGGAATGAATTTGAACATTCTGTTTTAAGCAAAAAAAAATGCCAACGTGTCATTCACATTGGCATTTTAAGTTATTTCTAACAATTACTTTTTACTATAAACTATCGTTAGTAGTTGTTGTAGGCGCTACAGGAGTTGTAGTTTCTATACCGTCTAAAGTATTATTTAACTCAAAGTTATTTTCTCCTGCTCTAGGAATTGCAAAATTTGCTAATAATATTAAAGCAAACATAGCAATCGCTAAAGTCCAAGTTGTTCTATCTAAAAAATTGTTTGTGTTTTGCACACCACCTAAAGATTGTGCTCCACCACCACCAAAAGAAGAAGATAATCCTCCACCTTTAGGATTTTGTACCATTACGATTAATATTAATGCAATGGCTACAATCAAAATTATTACTAAAAAGGCTGTGTAACTCATAATTTATTTTTTTGTAAATTTTGTATTCTTTTAACTTGGTCTGCAAAGAAACCACTTTTTTCTGGATATTTCAAACTTAAAATTCTATAAGCTTGCATTGCGCTTTCATACTTTTTTTGCTCTAAATAAACTTTTGCGAGCGTTTCTGTCATTAAGGCTGCATCTTGTTTATTTTTACTTACCGGAGCAGTATAGGTCTTCCCTTTTTCTAAAGCTACTATTTTTGGGTTGTTCTGAATGAATTGGTCAATTAAGTCTTCTTTATTTACTTGCAGTGCTGCTTGTTCTGTTTGTTTTTCTTTTTTTCTAACAATTGGTTTTTTTGCTGACAATTGCAACCATTCATTGAACGAATGATTTTCATTAGAATAAAATGACAATGGTTTTCCTATCTCTAAACCTTCTTTTATTTCAGTAAGCTCTTTTGTATTTATCTTTTGATGAATTAGAGCACTGGTTTTAATAGCACTTGTAAAGGAAGTAATATAATCAAATAAGACAGTTCTGTCTGCGGTATACGCCGCGGTTACTTTTAGCTCATTATTATATTTAAAACTATCTAGATTTTTCAACCCTTTTAAATACAAAGCTCTTGCTGGCTGAAAATAAGGAAACTCTTCAACAATAACTTTTAACTCGGCAGTTTCTAATTGCTGAATTTTAGTATTATTTTCCAATAAATTTATAAAAGTTTCTGTTTTCAAATTCTTATTTTTAGCGAATAACTAACATTACCATTTACCTACAGAAGCATTAAATATATCTTGTGTAATTCTTTCAATAATTTCTTTAAAAGCGGCTTCTAAAACACCCCCTATTAACTGAGCATTTGCAGGATAATCTGAGTAAAAAGAGAACGATTGTTCAAAATCTTTGTCTTCTTCCGTGCTATTTACATATCTAACACTTACGGTAATTGTAAGCCTATTTTGTGCTGAGGTCTGATTAGAACTGGCACTCATAGGTGCAATTCTATAGCTTGTTATTTCTCCGCTAAAATATAAATCTCCATTTGTAGAGACCAATGTTAGGTTTGTTTGACGTGTAAATAAATCTTGCAATTCTTGGGTAAATTCCTGACTTAAAGTAGGTTCTATTAATTGTGCTTGATTTGCAAAGAAATCTACCTGAATGGTTTTTGCGCTTCCAGTGCTTCCTCCTGTGAAAGAGTAATATTTGCACCCAACCAATAATAAAGCACTGATTGCAAATAAAGCGATATATTGTATTTTTTTCATTAATAATGGCTGGTTGTGCAAAGTCGAAATTGAACAAATTAATAGGGAATAATTATACGGTTTTCTTACAGATCATACTGTTTAATTTTTCGGTACAATGTTCTCTCTGAAATTCCTAACTCTTGGGCTGCTAATTTACGTTTGTTATTGTTTTTTTCGAGCGATTTTTTAATCATCTCTATTTCTTTGTCTTGTAAAGATAAAGATTCGTCCTCTTCAATAGTCTCTATAAAGTCATAATTTTTTTCTTTCGAGGCATTTTGAGGAATATTCAACACTTCTATATTGTTTTCTTTTCGTTCTTGATCTGCGTAAATTTTTTCTATGAGTTTGTGATTTCTCTCTTCTACCTCTTCGATATCTCCGGTTTTCATTAAATCTAACGTCAATTTTTTCAAATCATTGATGTCATTTCGCATATCAAATAAAATCTTGTACATGATATCTCTTTCTGAAGAGAAATCATTTTCCTTTTTACCACCAATTACAGCGGGTAAGTTTCCTGAATTACTAGGAAGGTAATTTTTTAATTTTAGAGCGGTTATTTCTCTACTTTCCTCAATTACAGAAATTTGTTCTGCTAAATTTTTTAATTGACGTATGTTTCCTGGAAAGCGATAATTTAGTAAAATAGTTACTGCATTTTCATCTAACCGAATAGAAGGCATTCTGTATTTCTGAGCAAAGTCTGATGCAAATTTTCTAAATAATAAATGAATGTCTTCATTACGGTCTCTTAATGCAGGTAAATGAATTTCTACAGTACTTAATCTGTAGTATAAATCTTCTCTGAAGCGTTCTTTTTCAATTGCTTCAAACATATTTACATTGGTTGCCGCTACAATTCTAACATTTGTTTTTTGGGGCTTAGATGAACCTACTTTTATAAATTCGCCATTTTCCAAAACACGCAATAAACGCACTTGGGTTGTTAGTGGTAATTCTCCAACTTCATCTAAAAAAATAGTACCACCGTCAGCAACTTCAAAATACCCTTTTCGGTCTTGCGTTGCTCCTGTAAAAGAACCTTTTTCGTGCCCAAAAAGTTCACTATCAATGGTGCCTTCTGGAATTGCCCCGCAATTTACAGCAATATATTTGGCATGTTTTCTGTGCGATAATGAATGTATTATTTTAGGAATATTTTCTTTACCAACACCACTTTCTCCAGTTACTAGCACAGAAATATCTGTAGGCGCAACTCTTACCGCTTTTTCTAAAGCCCGGTTTAAATGGGGATCATTACCTATAATTCCGAAACGTTGTTTTAATGCTTGTAAGTTTTCCATTTTCTTTTTTTTTTGAATTAGG
>Ga0222646_100457_pt1 | contig 11630 bp, 9 predicted proteins | sample AntAcemetagen293_FD_179819 | JGI IMG/M metagenome (GOLD analysis project Ga0222646, IMG submission 179819) | Saline water microbial communities from Ace Lake, Antarctica - #293 | ecosystem: Environmental > Aquatic > Non-marine Saline and Alkaline > Saline | place: Antarctica: Ace Lake | collected... | reverse complement strand
GTAATCATTTTCAATAAAATTGATGAGTCTTTTAATTTTTCTTTCTTGGGTTCCACTTTTTGATACGGGTAAGAAATTGCTAGTATTGCCTCCAAAAGACATTCCAATTAAAATCCCAAAAACCACAGCAATTGAGAGAAATAGGGGGAGATTTTTTTTATTCATAAGGTAAATTCATTAATTCTACGCCTGCTTTTTCTAGAAATTTTAAACCTGCACTGTCTTTATAGGCATTGGCGTATACCACTCTTTTTATGCCTGCTTGGTGAATTAATTTACTACACTGGGTGCATGGAGATAACGTAATATAAAGGGTTGCATTTTTGGCAGACTGGGTTGAACTTGCAACCTTTAAAATGGCGTTTGCTTCCGCGTGTAAAACCTCCCATTTTGTGTCTCCAATTTCATCTTCACAACAATTTTCAAAACCAGTTGGCGTTCCATTAAAACCGTCAGAAATAATCATTCTGTCTTTTACAATTAAGGCACCTACTTGTTTGCGTTTACAATGAGAAAGTTTGCCCCATTCTAAAGCCATTTTTAAGTAAGCTTTGTCGTATTTTAATTGTTTTTTTTCCGTCATGAAGTCTAAGGTAAAAAGATTAATAAGATTGAACCATTAATAAATAGTAAATTTTTGTGAAAAGAGATGAATTATATTTCTGCACGAAAAGAAATCGCTATTGTGCTGACTTAATTTTGCTTTTAGATTACCAAAAAACGCTATTTAGCATCATTTGGATAGCGAAACCAATTACGATAGATGAGCATACTAAAATCCAATCTCTTTTGGTTACTCTAAAAAAGTTTTGAAGTATTAGGGCAATGCATAAAACGCCTACCACTATAATAACTTGAGCGGCCTCTATCCCTAGAGAAAATTCTAATAAAGGAATTACTTTATTTTCTCCTTTGCCAATCATCATTTTAAAATAATTAGAAAAGCCTAAACCGTGAATGAAACCAAAGAGTAAGGCAAGAATTAAGTTGATATTTTGTTTTCCTCCTGTAGCTTTTTTTGCTGTAAAAACATTCATTGCACCCGTAATAAAAATGGTTACAGGAATTAGAAATTCAATCAATTTCATAGGGATACTTAGAATTCCAAAAGCAGATAATGCTAGCGTTATAGAATGACCGATTGTAAAAAGAGTTATCAGCCAGAGTACTTTCTTAAATTGATGAAAGCTAAAAACAACAGTTAAAACAATTAAAAATAAAACGTGATCGTAAGCATTAAAGTCTAAAACATGGTGTAGACCCATTTTAAAATAGAGAATAAAATCGTTCATTTTTGCAGAAATTGTATGTATTCAAAGATAAGAAAAGAATAAACTATTTTACTTCATTATTTTTTTAAAACTAAAATGAAAGTTTCTTCCTTTCTGTGAAATTAGTTTCTTATATTTTATGGCATGCTAGAAAAAATAGAGGTATTTAAGAGAGATTGTTTTGATAAATTTTAAGATATAAAGTATCTTTGTAGCACAGATTTAAAACCTCGAATTAGGTGTTAATTGGTGTTTTTACTATTATTAAATAACACCTATTCTTTCTTGTTTTGTTGAATAAAGTAGTTATGAAATATAATAAAGCCGTCGTATACATGATTATTAGCGTAATGGCTTTTGCAATTATGAATACTATTGTGAAGTATGTAGCTGTTTTTAATGTCTATCAAATTGTATTTTTTAGGTCTATTGGTACCTTGGCATTTACAGTTCCTTTAATTTTAAAGAATCGAATTCCCATTCTAGGAAACAATAAAAAACTACTTTTATTAAGAGCAGTAGCGGGGGTGATTTCACTAACTCTTTTTTTTCAATCTTTAAATTATTTAGATGTTGGTACTGCAGTTTCATTAAGGTATACTTCTCCAATTTTTGCGGCTATTTTAGCACTTGTTTTTTTAAAAGAAAAAATAAAGCCAGTGCAATGGTTGTTGTTTTTAATTGCATTTGTGGGGGTGCTATTTGTAAAAGGATTTGATACAGCAATAAATTCTGTAGGCTTGTTATTGGCTATTTTATCAGCTCTTTTTCTAGGACTTATTTTTGTGGTGATTCGTAAAATGGGAACCAAAGAAAACCCCTTAATTATTATCAATTATTTTATGGTTATGGCTTTTGTTTTTGGCGGAGTTATGTCTATCAATAATTGGAGAAACCCGGATGCAGTAGAATGGATTTTACTTTTAAGTTTGGGTATTTTTGGCTATGCAGGTCAATTGTATATGACCAAGGCATTTCAATCTCAAGCAACAAGTTTAATTGCACCTCTAAAATACCTAGAAGTAATTTTCATGATTATTATTGGTGCTACTTGGTTTGGAGAAGTTTATAGTTTTTGGACTTTATTCGGAATATCTTTAATCTTATTAGGGCTGGTTTATAACGTTCTCCTAAAAAACAAATTATAGAGATTTCGCCATAAGAGTTGCTACTTCTTTTTCTGATATTTTAGGGTTTGCACCATGTTTTTGTGCTACTAAAGCACCAATTGTACAAGCAATATCAATTGCTTTTTGAGGGTCCTCTTTGTTCAATAAACCATGAATTAAGGTAGCTAAAAATTAATCTCCAGATCCAACAGTATCTGCAACAGTAACCTTGTAACCACGATTTTCATAGAATTTTTGGTTATAAAAAAGGATAGCACCGTCACCACCTCTTGTTACACAAATTTGGTATGTATTTGTAAATTTAGAGATATATTTTATATTTTCTTCTGTGCTATTATTTATATACCCTAGTTTTTTATTAATTTCAAAAAGTTCGTCATCATTAAACTTTATAAAGCTGGCACTTTTCATTAAGGTTTTTAATTTTTCAATTTGATAATGTGGTGGTCTTAAGTTTACATCAAAAACAGAAAAAACAGCTTTATTTAGCAATGTTTTTAAAGTATCTTCAGATTGTTTATTTCTAGAAATAAGACTTCCAAAAATAAAAGCATTAGAACTTTTAACTAAAGACAGAAGGTGCTCTTCTAAAAAGATATAATCCCAAGCACAGGGTTCTTTAATTATATAAGTGGCAGCTCCTTTTTCGTCTAATTTAACAGCTACTTCGCTTGTTTTATAGGTGTTGTTTTTTTGTATATATACAGTTGATAATCCTTGTTGTTCGATATAATCCTTTAATTCTCTACCATTTTTGTCATTTCCAATACTGCTAATTATTGATACTTCATTTTTAAATGTATGCAATCTTAAGGCAACATTTAAGGGCGCTCCTCCTATTTTTTTATACTTAGGAAAAACATCCCAAAGGACTTCTCCAAAACAAATTATTTTATGCATTTATTTAAATTTATTTACGAATACTCTTCTGGTTAATCTTTAATAGAAGTGCTAACAAAACAATAACAGTTAAAAATAGTAAAAACAGAAAACTCGATTTTAAACTAAAGGTGTGTGAGATGTATCCTAATAAAACAGGTCCTAGTAAAAAGCCAATAAACCCAATACCAGACACAAATGAAATACCGATAGATGCCTTTACATTTGCGGTTTTACCTGCTACCCTAAATAATTCTGGAATAATAACAGAGAGACCTAAACCTACAATTCCAAAGCCTATTAAGGTAACTTTAAAAATACTTACAAGAATGCAGGCATACCCAATGCTAGCAATAATACAGCCGTAAAGAATTATTTTTAAAGAGCCAATTTTTGCACTAATTTTATCGGCAAAAAACCGTCCAAAAGTCATCATAATTGAGAAAAATATAAATCCAAATCCAATACGATTTTGCTCATAAACGCCAACTACTTCTTTTAAATATAGACCACTCCAGTGCTCAATAGCACCTTCACTACTCATAATAACAAAAGCAATAAAAGCAATAATAAATAATGGTTTTAAGGCATTAAAATCATATTCTTTCTTTTCTTTTGAAACTGTTTCCTCAACAATATTATAGTAATTTTTGGCTAGAATAATATTTGTTATGATTACAAAAAGAACAATAAATAGCATGTGATACGCTGGTTTTGTAAAAATAGCCAGTAAAAAACTACCTAAAGTGGCTCCAATTGCACCGCCCAAGCTAAAAAACCCGTGTGCTGCAGACATAAAGTTTTGTGAATCTTTTTTTTCTACATTAGAAACTAAAGCATTCATAGCAACATCTGTAGATCCCACAAAGATTCCTGCAATAAATAATGAACCACATAGTAGAATATAGGTAGGGGCCAGCAAAGGGAATATAAAGGAAGTTGCAAATAAAATTACTCCTATTAAAGAATAACGCCCTAAACCTAGCTTTTTTGTAACAAACGGAACGAATGGTAGAAATAATAAAATACCCAAAGCAAAACAAAATAAGGCAATGCCTATTTCTGAATCGTTTAACTGTAATTTTTCTTTTACATGCGGTATGTATAGTACCCAAGTACCAATAATGAAATTTAGAGAAGCAAAAATCCAGGCAATGGAAAAACACTTAAATGTTGATAAAATAATTTTGAGAGAATGCATCTTAAAATACTTGGTTTTAAAAAAGAGTTTATTGTTGTGACTTAGTTAGTAAATAATATTCCCAAGGTTTTAATTCAATTTTTTTTGTATCCAAAACAATGTTTTCATTCGTTAAAACATCTACAAAAGAACCTTTTAAACTGGCTGAAAAAGTTTGTATTTTGTTGGATAAGTTTCCAATAAAATAAATAGAAGTCTCATCCTTATTTCTATTAAAAGCTAAAATGTTTTCATTATTAGTATAAAAGATTGAATAGTTAGCAGCATTTTTACCGCCATTTAAAGCCGTGTTGTTGTTTTTAAGCGTACCTAACTTCTCTAATAAATCCCAAGTAGCTCCTTTAAGTTTAGGAATGCTGTCTTTCTCAAAAAACTTTAATCGATAGTCTAAATCATATTCTTGCCCGCTATATATTAAAGGCATTCCAGGCAAAGTGTATACAAGTGTTGTCATAAGACTACTTGCATCCCCCATGCGTTCTTTTACAGTTCCACTCCAAGAATTTTCGTCATGATTGGTTATAAAATTCATTTTAATATCAGGTATATTTTTAATGCTATCTTGTTTTTGCAAATAACTAATAATTTTAGTGGCATTTGCTTTGCCTTTGGCTATCGTATTTAAAATATGATGTCCTTCCCAAGCATATTGCATGTCAAAACCATTCTCAAACAAATCTTGTTGCTCTGCTTCTGCCAACATAAAAATAGGTTTTATGGCGTTTAATTCTTCAGTAACTTGTTTGAAAAACGCGGGTGGTACTTTATGGGCAACATCCATTCTATACCCGTCAATATTAAAGTCTGTAAGCCAATACTTCATATCTTTTATCATTTCTGCTTGCATGGCTTTATTCTCATAATTCAAATCTGCAGTGTCTGTCCAACCCCAAGATTCACCTGTATCTGGATTGATAGGGTCTATAATTTCACCGTTTTTATTTTGTGTGTACCACTCTGGGTGCGCAAAAATCCAGGGATGATCCCAGCCCGTGTGATTGGGCACCCAATCTACAATTACGTAAATGCCATTTTTGTGCGCTGTTTCTATGAGGTTTTTAAAGTCTGCTTTATTTCCGAATTCTTTATTAATTGCTTTGTAATCAGATACGGAATAATAACTACCTAAATATTTTTTACGTTCCGTTTCATCTTTGATATCGCTTGTAAAAGAACCATCCGTAGCTTTTCTTTTTACTTTTGAAATAGGATTAATGGGCATTAACCATATAATTTTCACTCCCAGTTTTTTGAGCCCTGCAATGTCTTTTGTAAAGGCATTAAACGTTCCTTCTGGTGAATATTGTCGAATATTCGCCTCATAAATAATAGCCGTTTCCATCATTTCTTCGGATACTGCTGGAATTGAAATTACGGTTTCTTTTACTGCTGTTTTACATGAAGTAAAAGCAATAAAAAGCATGAATATAAATGTGGTTTTTCTAATCATTTTTAAATAGTTTATTTGGAGTAGTTAATTTATTTAAGTGTTCTTTGTATTCTTTATTTAACAACGTTAATCCATATTGGTAGGACGCATTCATCCAACCAAAACCTTCATCGGTAATGTATTCGAAATCTGTACCTACATTGCCATATTCTGCAAAAACTTTATGTGTAGCAGAAACTACATCATATTTTTCTGGGATGGTTCCGTTGTAATCTACTGCATTTTTGGTAATCATAAACAACCACCTATAGATAAGCTCTTGGGCCTCGTTTTTGTATTTGTAATGCAGTAATCCTCTCCAAATTAGCATTTGATGCGGTGCCCAACCATTTGGGTAATCCCATTGTCTTTGTGGTTTTTTTGTTGATATTTCACCAGCACTTTCTTGTGTGCTTCCTGCAATACCTCCTTCCATTTTTAAAAGCGGAAGGGCAGTTTTTACCAATTTTTCAGCTTGTTTTTTAGATGCCATTTTTGACCATAAAGGAGTTAAGGTGGTTGCCGAAACAAAAGTAGATTTACTTGCTGTCTTTATGTTATAATCGAAATACATTCCTTTTTCTTCGTTCCACAAATAGGCGTCTGCAAGTTGTTTTCTTTGTGCTGCCTTTTGATACCAAAAGTTACCTGTGTAATTTTGATGATTGAAAGTAAAATTATCCCCAAATTCTAAAGCGATGATTTCTGCAAAATCTGTTTCGTATTTATATAAAAAGGCATTTAAATCTACCAAATTTAATTCAGCACAATTACCATCAATTCGATACGAAGTATCATGGCCAGATTCTCGGACAGATCGGTCATTTAGAAAATAAACATCTAGTAGGACGTTTTTTATTTTTCCATTTTGATATCCTTCAATATAGTGTTCAATTGATATGTTTAATTCCCTTGCTAATGGAGAGAAAATAGCGTCAAAATGTCCAGCTTCACATTCTGGGGGCACTCCAAGGCCGTCTGCAAGAAACCTGTTTAAACCATTTTTTGTGAGTCGCTTTCCCTGCACCATCCAAACGCTTTCATATTCCTTGATAGCTGTTTTTAAATGACTTTTTAACCACTCTCTATCTTGTGTTACTTCAAATACTTCTCGGATTAAAGAGGTATAAAAAGGAGGTTGTGTTCTCGTTAAATAGTAAGATCTATTGGCATTTAGAATTTTACCATAATTTTCAATTTCATATTGAAAATTGTCTGCCATGGCTTTTGCCAAAGCTACTTTACCATCTATAATTAGACCTACAGATTCAAAATAACTATCCCAACCGTACATTTCGTTAAAACGGCCACCTGGAACCACAAAAGGAATCCCTTGTATATTACCGTTTTCATTGATTAATTTCAATGCTAAAATTCCAGATTTTGTATTGATACTTTTTACAAATTCTGGGGTAATTATTTGAGGTAATTGAATGGTTTCTATAGGTAATTTTTTTTCTAACTGCTGGTAATATTGTAATGCAATAGTATCTTTAAAAGGAACATAAATATTTAAAATATCACCAGTTAAAGTATCGTTTTTAGTATCGCACAGTAAAGCTTCAATTCCTTTTTCGTCCATGGTTCTTGTTAAACCTGGCCAATAATACTCTTTAATACTTCTTGAAATTCTTTCTACAGGCAGCTCTTCTATTTTAGAAATATCCAACTCTAAAATAGAAAGGCCCTTATTTTTTCCGCGCACCAATTCTTGTAGTAAATTGGATAAGTAATAGGTGCCTTTTATGGGATATCTTTCTCCTGAAGTGGATGTAATTACAAATTCTTTTGGGCCCTTATCTTCAATGGTAATTTTCTTATCGCCATCGGTGTCTTCTTGAATCAGAAGATTGTTTAAAGTTTCTTTTATGTGTATGGTAAAAATCATTCTGAAATTATACTATTATTTTTAGTCAGAGCATATAGTATCCATATGGAGATAAGGATTCCGATAAGCGGAATTAAGGATAAGTAAAAGGCAGTAGCACCGTCATATTTTTGGAAAACATTTCCGGTAATTATAGATCCAGTTGTGCCACCTAAAGCAGAAAATACTACAATTAGACCCGCCATAGAACTGTGCATGTGTTTTGGCAAAGAGGATAAAATTGTTGAGTTTATTGTAGGGTACACAGGTGCTAGAAAAAACCCGATGACAGGCATTAAATAGACCACTAATGGTGCATTTGTCCAAGTTATTAATCCCTCAATAGATGAATTTCCAGCAAATGGTAAAATGAGTACTATTAAAATTCCTGCTGCTACCAAACATAAACTGAGTAGGTAAATCCATTTCACTTTATTTAAAATAAAGCCACCTAAAAAACGACCAATCATAAATGCGCCACCTAAAACAGCTCCTGCCTGCACCGCCATACTTGCGGGCGCGTTTATAATATCTGTGTAAAAAGTTGGAAACCAAGTTTGGAAACTTTGTTCTATCAACACATATAGAAAAATACTGATGATAAAAATGAGTGTCAATGGTTTAACAATTAAGAACAGCATCTCTTTAAAGTCTTCAGAGAACTTACGCTTTTCTATGGTTGCCTGTGATTCGTCTAGTTTCGACACAAAAAGCACCGTAAAAGCTAAGAGTGCAACACCGCCCATAAACCAATAAATATTTAACCAGTTGGTAGATTTCGGATCAGCATCGTCTATAAAAAGACTAAAAATAATATTTCCTAACAAAATACCACCCATAAAAACGCCCTCTAAAATTCCCATAAAACTGCCGTGTTCTTTTTGATTGTGTGTAATTAAACCAATGGTAGCAAATACTGCAATTTTAATTAGTGCAAAAGAAACCCCAATGACTAAAAATAGGATTTTAAAATACCAGAATCCGTTTGTGAAAGGAGTTATAAAACAAAAAATAGAGACCAAAGCCAAGCCCAATAGCATCGATTTTTTCAACCCTATCTTAGGTAAAAAAGAAGCTAAAATAAAAGAGGCAATGGCAATCGGAATATCTTTAAATCCTTCTAAAACACTCGCGTTACCCTTAGAAACATCCATGCTACGTTGCACTTGTAATATTACGGTTCCTACACTATTTAATAAAAAGGCAAAAACAAAGTAATTTAAGAAAAGTGCTATTTTGATGCCGATATTTTTCATAGTAAAAAGTATGAGTTAAAATTACTTATTCTTCGTAGTTTCATTCAATCGCATGGCTAAAAATGCAGAAATTGTAAAAAAGACACCTGCAAAGAGGATGGCATTTACGGCGTCACTGCCTAATATATATTTATATATAGGCCCAAAAGTAAGGGTTTGAATAAACATTGGAATTACAATCATCATGTTTAAAATACCCATATAAACGCCCCGCCTGTTTTGAGGTACAATTTTTGAAACCATGGTGTAAGGTATTCCCATCATTGCAGCCCAACCGATGCCGAATAGTATCATTGGCAATAAAACAAGCAGAGGGTCTGAAATATAAGGAATACAAAATAGTGAAATTGCTGTACCAATTAAACTTATCGCATAAATCTTTTTACCACCAAATTTCAAGGTTAGTGGCACTAAAGCAAGTGCAACAACCATGGTTACAATATTATACGTTAAGCTCATTTTTGCTGCTTGTGATGCTGCTTCGGAAGTTGAAAACCCCATTGTTAATTTAAATAAGGGCGTGCTAAATTGCCAATAAATAAACAACGCGTACCATTGAAATAAATAGACCGCCCCTATTTTCCACATAAACTGGGGCATTTCTTTTATAGCTGCTGTTATTTCTGAAAAAGGTTTGGCTATTTTTTGACCAAGAGGTAAAGCCTTAATTTTATTAATTTCTTTCAACTCTTCTTCAGATGGTGGAATTTCTGGTGTTTTTATAACCGACCATAAGATGGTAATTAAAGACAAAAAAGCACCAATAAAGAAAGAGTAATACAGCCACTGTGGAATAACACCTACTTCTTCTGTAGCATCCCCTCCAAACCAATATTGAAAAAGTACGATAGAGCCATTTGCTAGTAAAATACCCGCACCTACAAAAAGACTTTGCATCTGAAAACCAAGACTTAGTTGTTTTTCTGGTAATTTATCTCCAACAAAAGCTCTATAAGGCTCCATAGCCATGTTATTTCCTGCATCTAAAATCCATAATAAACCAACAGCAAACCATAAAACAGGACTGTAAGGAAACGCAAATAAACACAAACTGCCTAGCAAAGCACCAATTAGAAAATAAGGTTTACGTCTTCCCCATTTATTAGACCATGTTTTGTCTGACATAGCACCAATAATTGGTTGGACAAGTAAACCAGTAACAGGACCTGCAATATTTAAAATTGGCAGCATCTCTTCAGGTGCTCCTAAATATAAAAAGATGGGATTGATGGCTGTTTGTTGCAATCCGAAACTATATTGGATTCCTAAAAAACCAACATTCATATTAAAAATTTGCCAAAAGGAGAGGCTGGGTTTTTTTATTTTCATCATGCTCTATAATTTTATAATCACTGCTTGATAAGGTGCTAGTTCTATACTATTTTTTGCGATTGTTAAACGCTTGTAATTATTTATTAAAACTTTTGGGTTCTTACTTAAACTTGGAATACTAATACTCGATTTTTTTTCAGAAAAACTTAGCAATACGAACATTTTCTCTTCGCCTAAAGTACGCGTGTATGCATATATGGTTTCATGTTCCTTTTGAATAAGCGTGTATTTACCATACACCAAAATCAAGTTTTCTTTTCGTATTGAAACCATTTTCTTAAAATGATTTAAAACAGAATTCGCGTCTTTTTCCTGGGTTTCAACATTTACTGTTTTGTGATTTTTATGAACCGGCAACCAAGGTTTTACTATTGAAAACCCTGAGTTTTCGGATGCATCCCATTGCATTGGTGTTCTGCCATTATCTCGAGATAATAGGTTCATTGTTTTTAAATATAAATTTAAATCTCCACCTTTTGCCTCTAGGCTTTTATAACCGTTAATGGCAGCAATATCTTGGTATTCTTCAATTTTTGTAAAGCCATTATTTGTCATACCCAACTCGTCACCATAATAAGTGTAAGGGGTACCTTTCATACTTAAAATAAAAGTATTTAACATTTTAGCTGAAACCTCTTTAAATGCTGGTTTGGCGTTTCCAAAACGATTGACCATTCTGGCTTGATCGTGGTTGGATAAATAAATAGATAGCCAGCCTTTTTTATCAAAAGAAGTGTCCCATTTTGTAAAACATTCTTTTATGTCTGCTAATGTGCACTTCTCTAAAGAACTTACCAAGTCTGTGCTTTCAAAATGATAGGCCATTTGCAATTCAATTCTCTCTTCATCTACAATATCGTGTGCGTCTTCCAACGAACTACCAACACCTTCAGAAACCGCAAAAACGTCGTATTTACTCAATACTTCCTTATTCATTTCTTTCAGGTATGTGTGTAAATGAGGCCCCATACCATGATGTTTTATAACACTTGGCACGTTTTCTTCGTACCCTTTTGGCAATGGAGGAAAAGTAATGTCTTTGCTTACAAATTGAAAAGCATCTAAACGAAATCCGTCTACACCCTTGTCTGCCCAAAACTTCATGATATCGTATACTTCTTGTCTTACTTTTGGATTCTCCCAATTTAAGTCGGGTTGTTTTTGAGAGAAATAATGCAGGTAATAGGCATCGGTTTGTGCATCATATTTCCATGCTTCACTTTTTTTATCAAAGAAACTCCACCTGTAATTAGGTTTTCCCTTTT
>Ga0222646_100446_pt1 | contig 11893 bp, 4 predicted proteins | sample AntAcemetagen293_FD_179819 | JGI IMG/M metagenome (GOLD analysis project Ga0222646, IMG submission 179819) | Saline water microbial communities from Ace Lake, Antarctica - #293 | ecosystem: Environmental > Aquatic > Non-marine Saline and Alkaline > Saline | place: Antarctica: Ace Lake | collected... | reverse complement strand
CAATCGCCAAGCCTTTGTACTCTATGGTGTCCTTGTTGGTAATATAGACTAAGTACGATTGGTCATTGTTTAATCCTTTTCGTGTTAATCCACCTGACCAACCCAAAGAAGGACCGCCAAACTGAGCAAAAGAATTATTCCCAATTGTCTTTACAACGTCACCGGTAGCAAAGCTCATGCCTTGGAAGAACGAGTGAAGACTTCCCATCTTACTATCCGTTAATGGGAAAGAAACCCAATTCCAACCTGCATTAAGCACTATTGGTTTTGATAGGTTATTCACCGCATCAAATATTTGAGGGCTCAAAATACTACCTGTCAATGAATTCTCGACAAAATAGAGATTAGGAGTAACGTTTTCGTGTAACTCCCCTTCTGATGCGTTCCAAACCTTAAACCTTACGGAGTCAGCGCTGTTGCTATAAACATCTAAGAAACCAATGTATTTGTCTAAACTCGGAACATACCTAAGGTTCGTCTTTCCTCTGATTTCATTGTTGATGTACGCGACTAAGATATCTTCATCGTTTACACTGATGTTACCATTAACAGCAATTTGACCAATTATATTCATACTCTTAGCATACAAGCTATTATCAAAAGTAAAAGTCGGAGCAGTTTTTTTAACATCAAGGTTAATATTCAGCTTTTCAGCATAGCCAAAATCCGTTGTTAATAATAGATCTTCAGTAAAGCTGCCGATATTTAATGCGGGATTTACTGTAAATTGTATTGCTTGAGTACTTTGAGGATTGATAGTTGCACTGGAAGGTGAAACTGTCAGCCATGCAGGAATATTTGAAATGGAATAATTCTTTACCTGACCACCGCTATTTACCACTCTTGTTGAAAATGTTAAGGTATCGTTGAACTCTTTGGTTAAGTTTTTCTCTACATCTTGCCATTTTACTTGGTTTTTGTTGATGTACGCAATCCATGTTTTAGGGGATTGCATTTTGTTTCCATGAACGTCTTTAATGTTTTTAACAGATATGTTAAGTGTTACATTTTCGATATTGCTTGGATCCTCATTTGTGTTTATAACAATTTTGTCATTGTTCACACTCCATGTAAAGTTGATATTTTTTACAGGTCTTTGTAAAGCAATCGCAGGAGATTGAGCAGAAGTTACTAAAGCCCCATTCTGTGCTACTAAATTTAATAAACTTAGTGACCCATCTTTAAAGTTAGGTGTAAGGTTTGGTACGCCAAATCCATCAACTAGATATTCTTCAAATGGATAGTATACCAATAGGCCAAATTCATCGCCTTTTAAACGATTAAACATGTCAAGTTCTATGTTATCTTTTAATCGAGCTGAATTCCAAATGCGTATCTCATCAATTGAACCATTAAAGTGTTGATCATATGTTTCAATACTTCCATTTATAGAGTAACGCGCTCCAATTGCAAGTCTTGGTGCTCCAAATCCGTAAAAATTATTTGCACTAAGTGTGTTTTGCTGAATGCCATCAATGTATGCAGTTGCATTGGCAGCTCTTTTAACGACTAAAGCAAAATGATGCCAATTGTTATCTGCAAAATTGGTTGAAACTGCTATAAAATCTGTGCTATCATTTTTAACATGAACAGTGTTATCAGCAGCCATTTCAATATTCCAACCATTTCTGTTAGAACCATTTGGAGTAAATCTTCCGCCACCGTTAGAAAGCATCGACATTGTAGATCCACCAGCAGTTTTAAACCAAAACTCTACAGAAAGATCCATTTCAGATGTAACCGCTAAGGTTCCAGCACTATCAAGCAAGGCAAAATCGTTAGTTCCGTCAAAAGTGGCGCTGCTACTTTTTGGGCTTATTTCCCATTGAGCATATACTTCTGCATTCCTAGCTCTTGCCTTATCTTCCGCTAGGTTTCCTCTACCTTCTTCCATTGGCCAATATCCAACCAAACCTGGCTCCCTCCCCGTAAGGTTAACATTTAACCTGCTTGAAACAACAGAACTGCTTAGGGCTCTGTTCCAAATTCTAATTTGATGCGCACTACCGTTAAAGAATTCCGAGTTATTTCGGGAATTTTTACCAAAATATGTTTTGCCACCGCTCGTGAACGAAGAGAAGAAGTTATTATTCGTGCTTGAGACAGTTGCAGAACTAGAGCGGTCAAAAATCTCTAGATTTAAATTTGGTTTATCGTAAGCAATTGTGTAGTGATGCCAGGTGCTGTCATCATTATTAATGAAAGTGGAAGAATATGTTTGATTTCCAACTGTAACTTCCACATTATTTGATGCATTAAAGCCAACTGTGAATAAGTTGTTTGGAGTATTCCCTTGTGATATAACCACTTGATTTGTACCTAAAACATTTCGTTTAGCCCAAAATTCAACCGTAAAACTTCCCGAAGCAAAATCAAATCCATTTGCTACTTGAAGGTATCCGGTTGCTCCATCGAAAGAAACGGTCTTGTCATGTCTTACTTCTTGGCCGTTCACTACTCCTGATAATTGGAAGTTGTCGATGGTTAAAGAACCTGATTCTATTGATTCATTGAATTGAATCGTAATGTCGTCATTTGGGTCTAAAACTCCGTCAGCAGGTGATGGAGTTCCAAAAGGATGTGGATTAACCCTATCTGCGATACCTCCAATTACATTTGAATATGTAATTTTATCTGGGTTTCCTGGAATCTCACATTGTGAAAATGCTCTAATTTGATATTTTTGATCAATGGCTTGTGCCAAATCTAAGTTGAAGCTAATGTAAGACTGATTTGTAGGAATTGGAAATGGACTTGGGTGTTGCGGGTCTACATTGGTAGTATCGAAAAACCATTCTTCCGACAAGGAAATCCAAGAGGATTGCGAAGAAGGCTTGAATTGGAGACCAATTTTTTCCAGGCCTCCATAATTTATATCATAACCCGATAGTATCAGTGGCAAGGTGTCATTAAATGAATTATTTAACACAAATTGGTCTCCCGGATTACTAATAGCAACATCCGTGCAGGAGGGCAAGAAATTAACAGAAATATAAACTGTATCTGCAATATCTTTATAATTTGCAGTGCCGTACGAATATTGACAAGTTGAGTGAAATACAATAGCTAAGCTATCGTAAGTAATATGAGATGCTCCCTTAGATATAGATAGTTGCTTATTTAATGAGGCTTGCGGTGGGATTGCAAATTGTCTATTCGGGCTTAGCCCATCAATTTCTAATATTGCCCCGTTCGGATTTGAAGCTTCAAGAACTGTTATTGCATAAACTTCTTGTTTTATTCCATCATTGATTAGATTTAAATTAATTATGGCAGAGCCATCTGCTGGAACATTGAATATTGTTGACGGAGATGCAGTTATTCTCGGTTGTTCATATTGCACGGTTGCTTGATCTATTATGGTTCCTGGGAGATGGTATTTGGATCTGTACTCTTCTTGATGAGGACAAGCAGTATTTCCTGCTCTAGTCTTAAACATTGTTCCAAATCCTTCTGTAGAGTTAAACACATCAACACTAAAGTCATCTAGAGGGTTTTGGTCATCTAAAGTGTAACTAAAAGTTGTGGTTGTTCCTGTAGAATTTGATGATCCTTTACTAATTTTTTGAGTGAGTTCCAAGGATTGGGTGACGGCTACTCCAATACCTGCAACTTCTCCTCCAATTTCTAATGATGCTCTTTCCGATAAATTAAAATTATAAGTTCTCGTTCTTGTGTCGGTTATTGTTGAAGAATTTGTATAAGTGATGGAAGATCCTGCCTGATAAGAAATATTACGGTCTAAAGTTGTTGAAGTCGCATCGATTTTTTCTTTTTCATTTAGTGCTAACGCGTCTTCCCAAAGTTTTATTTGCCTATTATACCACCAAACACTATCTACACCTGTCACAACTGTTACAACTCTTGGCCACGTTACGAGAAACGGCGGAGGAACGATTGTATCTATAACAGTCGTATCTTTTGTACCATAACCAGAGAAGGAATAACTCACTCCTAAGCTATCCTTGCGCGAACTTTTTAGTGGTTCTGGAGTTGAACTAGCACCAAAAATAAGGTCGTCGTTACTCTTCCCATAATTAACATGATTAGATGGAAGAATTGAGCTATAGTTGCCTCCTCCCGAGAGTATTTGATCTCGTAAATTGACCAATCTAGGGATTACGTTATTTTCAATTCCTGATTGGGAATAAACAAACTCGGTTCCATAACCTCCTGGCACTACAAACATTGTTTTAGTTGTACCTATTCTAAAAGCGTTCCCATTATAGTATAGAGTATCTCCATAACATTGAGTATTAGATCCGCCGCATTTAGAGGTGTCAATCAAATCAATTACTTGAGCAAGGCCAAAATCCATGTTCATTGATTTTCCGAAAAATAAATCAGAATTGTGGCCCACAAAATCTGGATCAGGACTAGTACTTAAATCGGTTCCTCTTGTTATACTTTCAACATGTTCGTTATTAGTGTTAACGCTCGCTTGTATCTCCAATTCTAATTTTAAATTATTGCTAAATTTCGCATCAGTAGCATATCCTAGTCCGATGGTAAAAGATGTACCTAACTTGACATTTTTGGCAAGATTAAATCCAAGGCCGAAATCTGTTTCAAGTGAGCTCGTTGTTGTATGAGTCGTTTCTTTTCCCCAAGTAGAAAAACTATTGGACCCCGGAGGATCTCTTAAAATCATTGTGACAACCTGAGGGCCTGCAGTTGCAAAGGAATTACCTAATGCTTTCCCTCCAAAAATTATACCTCTAAATAGAGGAGAAGGTGTTCCGTCACCTGCATTTGGTTTCCAAATAACTGTTGAGGTAGGAGTGACCAACGCAATTTCAAAAGTTTTAGTGAAATTATATTGCGGAATAGGATTTTGTGAAATATTAGCTTGGCTGGCAACAAATGTATACGACTGCGTACCATCAAAATTATCCTGCGGCTCTACAACAATTTCACTTGAAATGTCTACAGCCAAGTTATTATTAATAATAAATTTACCATCAGTCAATGGAACACTGTCGTAAACCCAGGTAGTGGGGTCCGCTTGGTTTGCATCTTTGTTAACATAAACTTCATTCGCCAAAATATTCCAATTATACTCTTGGTTCTCTTGAAATACTGGATAATTTAGACCTAATGAGATTGTTGGGACGGTTATTGCAAAATTATTAAACGTTGTTGGCAAGGAATCAGCACCATAATTATTCTGAAAGTTTTCATCTACAACATTCAGAATTGGAGCCTCTGAATAGATAAAATCAAGTTGTTTGTTGTATGAAACGCTGTCAATCCGGACAAGTTTTTTAACTCCAACAGAGTCCCGAAATAGGGTGTCAGTCTCTGTCTGTAGCGGAGGACCGATGAATAAGTCTAGGATTGCGTTATTCTGGAAGGTTATACTGGCATTAGAACTAATTGCGAAATCTTTAACTTCAAACTTTAGAGGGGGTAGGTCTATTTCGTATTCACCAGTAATGGGATCTGTTGTAACCGTGGTAGTATCGCAACCATTCCCTTGCAATGATTTAAAATTTATAGTTGCTTGTCCAATGTTATTTATTCCCCGGGATAAGCCTGGAAGCAGTGATTTTTGAATTCCTCCACCCGCTACCCGGCCAATCACCTTTGATAGAGTGCTGTCAATAAATGAATTAAGATTTTCATTTTGTTGGAAATTGTAGTTGCCGGAAGACGGGAACCTGCCAACAGAAAAATCATGATTCGTTTTTTCTGCCGTTATAACATGCGGGCCAATAGGGACCTGCATTGAATATAATCCCAGAGCATCGGTTTGAACAGGAACACCGTTTTGAATAACAACTTCACCATCAACTTTAATAAATACACCTTCAACAAAACAGCTCGAACCTTTGAATTTAACTGATCCAGTTACAGCAAAGGATGAATTATCGAGAAAATTAACATTGTTAAAATTAGGGGTAGCTCCGCCAATGTAAAGCGTTGTAGTTGCAGGAGTAAATGTATGTGTCCCGAACGCGGGCGTTACTAGAAAATTGTCCCCATTTCCTAAAAATGGGATAAACGGGATGAAATAGCTACCCCTGTCATCTGTGTATGCTCCTGCGGTTAACTGACTTGTAGAAGGCTTGCTAGCACTAAAAGGAACGTTTACAAGTGATGCGTGATTTTTATTAGGGGTGAGTACGGTCTTAGAGTAATCATAAGCATTATTTCCAAATCCTTCATCAAACCTCCAATAACCAACTAACCCATTTTGAGACGGATTTATGTAAACATCGAAGCTTTTTCGAATTTCGTCATTGGATAATGCTCTATTATAAAAACGCAGATCATCTAACTGACCTTTAAAAAAGTGACCTGAATGTGATTTCCCAATTAAAAAATCTGATGTGGTGTTTGTTGAACGTTGGTTAGACGCTTCAGTATTGAGTAAAACTCCATTTGCATACAACTTCACGGTGTCTCCCGAAACAGATGCAGCAACGGAGACCCAATTGTTAGCAACAATAAATGGAGATGTGGCTGTAATTGTTTTACTCCCTGTGGTGAGTGTTAAGACTGAATTCTGTAGGAAGAATTCCCAACCTATCGACCCTGTTAATTTTGATGCGATTACCTTTTTCCCAATTAAATTATTGGGACGGATGAAGCCTGTAAGCGTCATCGAATCAGTTTGAAAATCTGTTGGATTATTAGCATTCCCATAACTAGAAGTTCCATTAAAATCTCCTGAGAAACCACTCGCTCCAGAGGCAGATTCAGCTGTTATTTTAACGTTTTCAACTGCCGTACCTCCGTCGTACGTTACTTGACCATTTGATGTTCCAAACGCAAGCCTAAAGCCTACATCTTTTGTTGTGTTTGATTTGATGGTGTTCCCAGCACAATCACTAACGCCTTCAATTAAATATTCATACAATGTATTAGCATTTGCAGAGAGATCAGAGTAAAACCTTGAACTTCCATCTACTGACGCCACAAAAGTTGTGTCAGGGATTAAAGGATTTATGCGATAAATAGACCAATCATCTACTTGCCTTGTTGGTGTTGACCATTTTAGTTCTATTCGATCTCCAAACTCTCCGTCAGAAGCTGTAACCTTGTTGCTTGAATTGTTAAAAACATTAGAAATGTCAGCCGGAATATAGGCAGACTTGCTGTTGCTAGAAATTACTCCAGTACTTCTACAGCTATTGTAGACTTTAATTTGATAAGTTAAATTCTGACAAATATCAGCTGCGTTGTCTATATATGATGTGGAATTTTCAGAAACATCAAATTCCACTTGTCCACTAGATCCTGTTCTAACTACCTTAAATCCGTCTTCCATGGCAGAGTTGTCGACCCATGTAAGCGTAACTTTTTGAGCTGCAGTGTTAACTACTATTGCACTAGTAGTAGTTGCTGAAGGAACACCTAATCCCGTTTTACTTGCAACTGTTGTATAGCTCGAGGCTAGGGGATTTGATGGATCGTTGGGGCAGGCAGCTGTGGCTCGTACTTTGTAATGGTAAGTGGACCCAGATGTTGCAGCATTATCTCGATAAGCTCTATCTGCTCCTGATAGAACCGTGGTTGTCCAACCGTTAGTAGAAGTGGCACTAGTTGCGTTTTTAGCTACCTCAAAATTACTAGGGTTGTTAGAATTTGACCAATTCCAGTTTACATCTAAATCGCCATTACAATTGGCTTGGTCGATGAAAATACCTGTCGGTGTTCCGGCAACTCCTATTCTCCGACCATTTATAGTTGCTCCATTGGTTAGTGCAGTTCTACCGCTGGAGTACAGCATTTTTGTTTTGATTGAATATTCCTGCTCGATTCCGGCAGGGGCACCAGCATCGCTGTAAGTTGTGGCACTCCCAGAAACGTTAGCATTTACAGTTGTCCACGCTGTGGTATTGGCATTTCTTCGTGAAATATCAAACCTTAATAAAGAAGCTCCTGCAACAATTGATGGGGCGTTCCAACTTAAGCCAACATCAGCGCAAGATGCATCTGTTGTGGCAGTCAACGACTGCGGGTTCTCAAGTCTAGTATTTACTTGTTTAATAATGTTATGCGGAATCAGCGGAGCTGCACAAGTTCCGTTTGCGTTTCCGTAACTACCTGTAAGAGTAACGCTTACAAGATTCTGAAAGAATACAGCAGGTAAACTCGTAAACTCAGCAAAATTAGCAGAGGAGGAACCACCTGTTGAGTTATCAAATATAGTAATTACACCTCCTCCAGAAACTTGGTAGGTGATTTTTTCATTGACCGCATACTTGTCACAAACCGCTGAACCTGAGAGATCAGGCCATTGAACTCTTAATTTCCCAATAGTATAGTCAACAGTAACGATGACATCGTTTGCCGACATTTGAGCTTGACTTTCTAAAGTGCCGAGAGCAAAAATTGTGAACAAAAAACAATAGTACAATTTCTTCATAATGTTGTAAATAAGAGAATTTCTTTTAACAATTGTTAAGAATCCAAATGTACCACTTTTTATAATATCCAAAAAAATGTCTAAAATATTTTTGACGGGTGCATAAATATATTATTAAATGAGAGTTCACTATTAGATAAGTACTGCTAATTTATATAAGTTTGAACTTTATTCATGCTAGAGTGGCAATAAACCCGAGGGTAATAATTATGAGAGAAACAAGGGAGTTGAGTGAATTGGATTTTTTAAATTTTACGTCAAAGGAATTTCAAGTGGAACATTCTGTATTAAGTTCACAAACTGAATACAGGAATTTGCCAAACTGGAGCTCATTGCATGCGTTACTCTTTATTTCCGCTATTAACGACGCGTATGGTGTCTTGATTTCCTCCAATGAGCTGTCAAAATCAAAAACCTTGGGTGATTTGTTTGACATGATTCAAAACCCAAACTGATGGCCCTTTCTAAATTAAAAGGAATTAAAATAAGTGGAATTGCCTCAGCCTTACCGGTAAATAAGGAAGACAATTTAAATTTATCTAACCTGGGTTTAGCCCAAAAGGAGGCGCTGATAAAACATACTGGAATTCGTTTCAGACATGTTGTAAAGCAGAAAGAGCGGTCTGTTAAAGTTTTATTTAAAACAGCAATGGACAAACTTTTAGAAACGCTAGATTGGGATAAAAGCTCCATTGACGTGTTGCTCATTGTAACACAAACAGCTCTATCCCCTATACCTTCGTTGGCTTGTCAACTTCACGGGGAAATGGATTTTCCGCCTACCGCCTTGGCGTACGATATTAATTCAGGTTGTTCGGGGTTTGTATATGGATTACATACGGCAGGCCAATTGTTAGCTTCGTTAGACCAAGAAGGGAAAAGGGCAATTTTATGCTGCGGAGATATTTCGAGTAGTTTAACAGAGGAAAACGATATGGGAGTGAAGCCTATCTTTTCAGACGGAGTATCCGCTATTGGGTTAGAAAATAGCCAAAATTCGGAATGCTTTTTTAATTTGGAGACCTTTGGAAAAGGACAAAAAGCAATTTCGTTAGAAAAAAGCGAAACGGGGAATTGGATGAGAATGGACGGTATTGATGTTTTTAATTACGCGATAAAATACGTTCCCAACAACATTAAAACCTTACTCGAAAGGTATGCTAAGGAGAGTCGAACTCCTGAGATGTATGTTTTTCACCAAGCAAACCTTTTAATAAATAAGTCAATAATGAAAGCCGTTGGTGCAGAGGAGAGCAAAGTTCCAAACTCATTATATGAGTACGGCAATACAGCCTCTGCGAGTATTCCACTTACTTTTAGCTTAAATTGGCAGAATAAAAAACGAGGATGGGTTTTATTCTCGGGCTTTGGAGTGGGCTTTTCAGTTGCCTCGGCCCTAGTAAAAATTGACGGAATAAAAATCGCTCAGCCTGAATTTATACATATTTAATGGAGAAAAGCATTGAGTTAGACATTGTAATTCCACTTTATAATTCGCAAAAAATACTTCCTAAACTGATTGGGCGATTGAATGAGTGGAAAAATTCCATAGATTTTAATTTTAATGTTGTTTTTGTAGAAGATGGAGATGTTGAAAGCAGTAAAAGCATTTTAGCAAAAACACCAACAGACTTTCCGCATCGGTTTGTGCGCTTGGCAAAAAATTATGGGCAGCATACAGCAACTGCAATAGGTTTAAGTTATTGTACAGCGCCGCTTATTGCTACTATTGATGATGATTTGCAACACGATCCATTTGAAATTGAGAAGTTAATTACCTATTTGAAAGAAACCAAAGCAGATTTGGTCTTTGGAACTTTTGGCAAAAAGGAACACTCATTTCTCAGAAACCTGGGCAGCTCAGTTTTGAAGTTAATTTTTAGCTACGAAAAAATTGACTACTCTTCAATCACTGCCTTTCGATTAATGCGCTCTAACGTTGCTGTCTCTTTTAAAAAGAGTAAAAAGCCGATTGTTTTTATTGAAGAATATTTGTTAAGAAACGCAAGAAAAAAAGCAACCTGCATAGTCAACCACGCAAAAAGAGAAGGAGAATCATCTAGTTATTCTTTTTGGAGTTTATTCAAGTTTGCGTTAAAAATAATCGTTTTTCATTCTTCATTTTTGCTGAACTTTATTATTAAGTTCGGAATTCTTACAGCTGTAACCTGTTTTTTTATAGGATGTTATTTTATTTACAAAAAAATTGTGTTTGATTCTTACGAAGGTTTCTCTGCACTTATCGTTTCTATCTTCTTTTCTACTGGAATTTTATTAATGACCTTAGGGGTAATAGGTGAATATGTTCGGAGGATTTGGATTAGCCAAAATGAATTGGATCAGATTATGATTGAAGAAGATGAGCAGCTATGATTGAAAAATTTGGAATTTGTCTAGAACCTCTAACGTTGGAGACAGCTATGCTTGTTCGAGAATGGAGAAACTCCCCCAAGGTGAGTCACTTTATGGACGTTAAGGCGAAGATTTCAAAGGATCAGCAAAAACTATGGTTTGAATCTACTGTGTTATCTAAAAATGATTACTTCGTTATTATTAAAGACTTAATACCAATAGGTCTAATTCATTTAGACCGGTTTGATACCGAAAACAAATCGGCATATGCAGGTCTTTTTATTGGCAATGAAGAGTTTGAGGGAACAGGTATCGCTTTTAAAGCATCACTTGCGCTTTTAGAATATGCTTTTGAAGAATTAAAGTTAAAAACGGTTTTTGCAAAAGTTCACAACGAAAATTTCGTGGCAATCGCGTACAATAAAAACTTGGGATTTGAAGACGACGGTGAAGAGTCGGAGTCTTTCCAAAGACTAAAAATTGACTCTATTTCCTTTTACGCTAAGCGATCTTATTTCCTAAACTTATTAGCGTTGTAAAATCCTCCACCGAATTTCGTCGAGCTTTAACTTTAGCTTTTGCAAACTACTTTTTCCTTCCAAATTTAAATAATCTACTGCAAAGATACTTGGATTCAATGCCCATTTAATTAGTCGTTTAAACCGGGAATCTTCAACATAGGGGAATTTTTTTAAATCAAAATTTGATTTGATTTTGGGATAGATGGAATTGAAATAAGTTGCACGATTGTGCGAATAGTACGCATCTTTTTTAAATCCTAGAACATTCATTCCAATATGAAAACTAAGGTGTTTGTCGAAAAGAATCTTTGGATTTTCCGATACCGCCATTAAGTTATGTAAAAGGCTAACTTCTAAAAAAGGAACGCCAACACAAATACCATCTAGGTGCAATTTTTCCAGTAACGTTTGCTTAAAAATAAAACAGTCGAACCCCGGATGAGATTTACCTAGTTCTGCATACATTTTTGGAAGTTGGTTTACAGAATCATATTTATCCTCTAATCTTCGACGATTAATACTAATAAAATCATGACCATCTTGTATGTATTGGTGAACAGTATCATAAAAAAAGGGCATTAGGGCAATGTCTACATTGGTGTAAATAATGTAATCAACGTTCTTAATTTCAATGGTTTTGGAAAGA
>Ga0222646_100445_pt1 | contig 11939 bp, 8 predicted proteins | sample AntAcemetagen293_FD_179819 | JGI IMG/M metagenome (GOLD analysis project Ga0222646, IMG submission 179819) | Saline water microbial communities from Ace Lake, Antarctica - #293 | ecosystem: Environmental > Aquatic > Non-marine Saline and Alkaline > Saline | place: Antarctica: Ace Lake | collected... | reverse complement strand
TTGGCTTTCTAGCCGCTGCGCTGGCCGTGGTGCTGTTCTTCGTTGCCGTATTCTCATCTCCGCCCGGAGTCTCGACTCCACCTAGGGCAACTAGCGATCCAGCACAAATGGACGAGGGCGATATGCACTCGGGCCCAGAAGGCTACTCCGCAAATACTGCATATTCTGAAACTCAATACGGTTCAATGTTTGACGAAGAAGCTGAGTGGAACGAGGAAGAGCGCTAACTGGGTGCTTCTCAGTTAGCGATACGTAATACCTACTTAGTGAGCTTTTCGACTCCGGAAAAATGGGATCGACATCGGTAACGGCTTGTCCTGCCACCTTGCCATTTTTGAGATAGGCGCTGGTGATCAATGTCTCAGTCGTCGGGTAGCCTAACGTCTAAGGAAACGGGGGCAAAAGATGGCACTGTCTAGTGACCAGCTAAAGAAGTACTGGGAAAGCGCAAACCTTTTGCGCAAAAATCTTGATGCCGCAGAATACAAACACATAGTCCTGGGTCTAGTTTTTCTTAAGTATGTTTCTGACTCATTCGAGGATCGCCGCGAAGAGCTCATCGATGCTTTTTCGGACCCAAATACCGACAGGTTTAAGCCCGATGCCAAGCGCCTTCAGGCGGCGCTGGCTGACCGAAACTACTACAAAGAGGTAAACGTCTTTTGGGTCCCAGAGGTCTCTCGTTGGGGAAATATTGAGGAGCAGGCAAAGCAAGCCGACATAGCAACCAAAGTCGACAGCGCGCTATTTGAAATAGAAAAAGAAAACCCCAAACTCGAGGGTATAGTCGAGCGTCGTTACGCGGACGCAAAGCTCTCGGCCTCAGATCTCGGCGCGGTCATTGACCTTATTGGCTCAATCAGTTTTGGTGATAGTAGGCACGAGGCCTCTGATGTCCTGGGCCAGGTTTATGAGTACTTCTTGGGAATGTTCGCATCCGCTGAGGGGAAACTTGGTGGGCAGTTCTACACCACCCCATCAATAGTGAAAACGCTAGTTGAGATTCTTCAGCCCACTTCTGGCAGGGTTTACGACCCATGCTGCGGTTCTGGTGGAATGTTTGTTCAAAGTGAGCGTTTCTTAGAGGCGCATGGTGGCAAGCTCGGCGACATCGCAATCTACGGCCAAGAATCAAATCCGACTACCCGCAGACTCTGCGCTATGAACCTTGCCATTCGAGGTATCGACTTCGACCTCGGTAAATCACACGGTGATACTTTTACTGAGAATCAACATACCGATAAGCGGTTTGACTTCATTCTGATGAATCCACCCTTTGGCAGCAACGCAAGCTATCCAAAAGAGCAGCTGGCAAATGACGTGAGATGGAAAAAGTATGGAGTTCCGCGGGAGCGCCCAGCAAACTATGCCTGGATGAGCCACGCAGTTCATCACCTAGCGCCCAAGGGCCGTGCCGGAATAGTGATGCCCCGCGGGACCCTGACCTCCTCGCAAGGTGGAGATGGCACCATCCGTAAAGCGTTCTTGGATGATGACGTGATTGAGTGCATTATCGATTTGCCGGGTCAGTTGTTCTTTAATACCCAGATTCCTAGCTCCTTATGGTTTATTAATAAAGACAAATCCAAGTGGAAATCCAATAGAGAGAACCAGGTCCTCTTCATTGATGCCCGCAAGCTTGGCAAGGCTATTTCTCGAACTCAGATTGAATTCAGCGATGCTGAGATCGAGAGGCTCTCAGGCACTTTCAATAATTGGTGTTCTGGTGATTATCAAGACATTGACGGATTCTGCAAGTCCGTTACCCGAGATGAAATATCCAAAAACGGTGACTCAATGTCTCCTGGTCGCTACATCGGAACAGAGGAGGTTGAGTCGGAGAATGAGGAAGACTTCCAGACTCGAATGCAGGGGCTGACTTCTCAGTTGGCAGAACAGCTAGCTGAGTCTCAGCGGCTTGAGGAGCTCATTGTGAAGCAACTCAAAGGTCTTGGTTATGACCTTTAGGGAATTTCAGCTCCAGGACATTTTGGACATACAGTGGGGAGATACAAAGACCACCAAGGCCTCTTATGTATCAGAGGGCCATGTCGCCTACAGCGCGAGCGGCCCAGACGGCTTCTTGGAGAAATTCGATTACGACAGAGAGGGCATCGTACTCAGTGCAATTGGGGCTAATTGTGGTTCAACCTTTTATGCAACTGGTAAATGGTCCTGCATCAAGAACACAATACGCATTTTTCCAAAAACTGAAGAAATTGACCTTAAATTTTTTTATTACATGACTAAGTCTCCCCACTTTTGGCCACGTAGAGGGAGTGCTCAGCCCTTCATAAGCCAGACAGACATAAGAGAAACTGCCGTGCAAATACCAGATATTGCGATTCAAAGGGTCATTGGTCAAATTCTTCAGGAACTCGAAATGACAATAGAAGCCAACAAACAGCTTTCCAAGACCCTAGAAGACACCGCACAAACGATCTTCAAATCCTGGTTCATCGATTTCGATCCAGTAAAAGCAAAGATGGCTAGGGAGAAGCCAGTCGGTATGGATGATGCGACTGCTGCACTCTTCCCTGACTCCATGGAGGACTCTGAGCTTGGGTTGATCCCCAGAGGCTGGCTAGTAGAGGCCCTCTCAGGGCTGGTACAAGTTTTGAGTGGAGGAACTCCAAAGACCACAAATGCTGCTTATTGGTCTGGGGACATTCCTTGGTTTTCTGTCGCAGACGTTCCGCAAGGCGGCGGTGTCTTTTTTATAAAAACAGCTAAAACAATTACGAGCGCTGGTGTTCAGAATTCAGCGGCAAAACTAGCAAGACCTGGTGTAACAATCATTTCCGCGAGAGGGACCGTGGGGAAAACTGTTTTAGTGGCCACTCCTTCCACGTTCAACCAGTCCTGCTATGGGGTAGAAGGTAAATACGGCGACTATTTTACTTTTTTATTGATTCGGAGCCAGATTACTCGGTTGCAGAATCTCTCTCATGGAGCGATGTTCGACACAATCACGAGAGACACATTCTCTGCCATACAGGTGACTCGCGCACCCGAGGAGCTCATCAGCGAATTCGAAAAATTGGTTCGCCCCACCTACGAGCTCATCAGGAATACTCAGCTCGAATCAGAAAGCCTGATTGGCATCAGAGATTCCCTGCTTCCCCGCCTTATCTCTGGAGAGCTGCAAATACCCGAGGAAATGCTAGTCACGTAATGGCTAAATTCAACGAGGATGCCTACGAACTCCAATGCCTAGATTGGCTTCAAGGGATTGGATGGTCTTGGTTTAAGGGTCCTGAGATTGCACACGATGGATTGATGCCTGAGCGTTCGTCTCATAAAGATGTTTTGCTTGCAGGTCGAGTTGAAGAGGCTCTCGCCCGAATAAACCCTGGTATTCCTAAAGATGCCATTCGTAAAGTCCGCCAGACCTTGGAGTCACCCGGTGAGGCTGATTTACTAAAAGCCAATCAGCAGATTCATCGGTGGATGACTGAGGGCATTCCCGTGAAGGTGCGCGACGAGTCTGGCGAGGAAACAACAAAACTTTTGTGGCTAATAGATTTCGATAACATCGACAACAACGACTGGCTTGCAGTCAACCAGTTTTCAGTTCAGGTCGATAGTGAATCGGGAACCCGAAGGCCTGACATTGTTTTATTCCTAAATGGAATCCCAATCAGTGTGATCGAGCTCAAGAGTCCCTCTGATCTGGACGCAGACATTTGGCAGGCATTTAACCAGATACAGACCTATAAAGAGCAAATCTCACGTTTGTTTTACTACAACTCCTCATCGGTAATTGCGGATGGCGCAGACGCCCGCATGGGAAGCCTGACCGCAGACAAAGAGCGGTTCCTGACCTGGCGCACCGTAAATGGAGAGACACTCGACCCATACGGAAACTTTGGCCAATCCCAGACCTTATTTGAGGGCCTATTCGATAAGCAGCATGTCCTTGACATCATTCAGCACTTCACAGTTTTTGTTCAGGGCAAAAAAACTATCAAGATGCTGCCGGCTTATCACCAGTTTTATGCAGTGAAAAAGGCCTATGCCCGGGCACTATCGGCTAGTGCTGGTGGTGGCGATGGCCGTGGCGGATTGATGTGGCACACCCAGGGCTCTGGTAAAAGCTTTGAGATGGCCTGCTTGGCAGGCATGTTGTCCACCAGCAAAGCCCTCAAGAATCCGACCATTGTGGTTGTAACTGACCGCAAGAACCTAGACACTCAGCTATTCGACATCTTTGTCGACGCCAAAGCCCTTATGAGGCAAACCCCAGAGATGGCAGATTCACGAGATGATCTTCGGGACAAGATTTCTAGAAGAGCTGTCGGTGGGGTAATTTTCACAACCATTCAGAAGTTTGCTCCTGAAGATGACGAGACCAAGTTCCCGGCGCTTACTGACCGACGAAATGTGTTCGTTTTTACTGACGAAGCGCATCGCTCTCATTATGGCTTCAGCGCACGAATCGATAAGGACAATAAGTTCAAGGTGGGCTACGCCCAACACCTTCGAGATGCCCTTCCTAATGCAACCTTCATAGCCTTCACTGGAACTCCAGTGGCTGAGGCGGATAAGGACACCCGCCTGGTATTTGGAGATGAAATCGATGTCTACGACATGGCTCAAGCCAATGAAGACGGTGCGACAGTTCCTATCTATTACGAGAGTCGCCTAGTTGCCCTAGAGCTATCCCAAGAGGCTAAGAAGGAACTCAACGAGTTAGCTGAGGGACTTGTAGAGGACGAAGAGGAAACCATTCAAGCTGGGCTCAAAAGGCGCTGGGCAGAACTTGAGCAGATTGTTGGCTCAGAGCCCCGACTGGAACGGATTGCTCAGGACATAGTCACTCACTTTGAGAACCGTTCCAAATCACCCGAGCTAGTTGATGGCAAAGCGATGGTTGTTGGCATGAGCCGGAATATCTGCGTGGACCTGTTTGACCAGATAATCAAGATTCGCCCTCAGTGGCAAGACAGCGACCACCGCAAAGGCGCCATAAAGATTGTGTTCCACTCATCAGCATCAGACGATGAGAAGCTTCGCCCACACGCTTACACCGAGCCGCAAAAGCGCGAGCTAGAAAATAGATTCAAAGATCCGAACGACCCGCTAAAAATAGTGATAGTTCGGGACATGTGGCTCACGGGTTACGACTCACCGCCTTGTCACACTATGTACATTGACAAGCCCATGAAAGGGCACAACCTCATGCAGGCCATTGCTCGTGTGAATCGAGTGTTCAAGGGCAAAGAGGGTGGACTGGTCGTTGATTACATCGGAATCGCAACCGAGCTAAAGGAAGCCCTGGCTACTTATACAAAAGGCCAAAAGGCAGCTCCACCCGTCGAATTTATTGAGGAGGCGCTGGCTGTCTTCTTTGAAAAGCTAACCATTACCCGCGACTTGCTACACGGCACTTCAATTGAAGGGTTCATTGAGAGTCCCTTCGCAGTGGTCGCTGAACTAGCGGACCATGTGCTGGGACTAGAGGATGGAAAGAAGCGCTTTGCAGACGCATCTGCCGCTTTATCAAAGGCTTACTCCCTAGTAAACAGCCAAGCCCCAGCAATCCTTTTGCGGGAAGAAGTCGCCCTCTACAGAGCGATTCGAGTCATGCTCACAAAAGCTGAACGCACAGACGTGAAGAGGACAGATGCCGAAAGGGACCTACTAATTCGCCAGGCGCTATCTAGTGGAATAGTGCCTGAAGGAATCATCGACGTTTTCAGTGTTGCAGGTTTGGCTCGTCCGGACATCGGCTTATTATCCGAAGAGTTCTTGAGAGAGATTCGCGCCATGAAGGAGCGGAATATTGCAGTAGAGGCTTTGAGCAGACTACTTAAGGGCGAGATTAGGGCGCGATTCAAGACCAACATAGTAAAAAACGCCCAGTACTCGGACTTACTAGAAGCGGCACTCTCGAAGTATCGCAACCGAAGCATCGAGACAGCTCAGCTGATAGAAGAACTGATTGCTTTAGCTAAGAATCTAAATGTCCAAGTCAAGGCTGGCAACGCTGATGGGCTCACTGACTACGAAGTTGCTTTTTACGATGCGTTGGAGGTCAACGTTACTGCGGTTCGAGAAATGAAGCACGAAGACCTAGTTCGACTGGCCCAAGAGTTAACCAGAAAGGTGCGGGAGAATGTAAAAGTGGATTGGTCGGTTCGAGAGTCCACCCAGGCGGCGCTTCGAGTTATGGTCAGAGACTTGTTAGATAAGTACGGTTACCCGCCTGACTTTTCGTCCGAAGCAATCGACACTGTCATCAGGCAAGCTGAAGCCTTGACCGAGGAGTGGTTAGAGGCCCGAGGTTAGAGAGTTTCGATCTCTAGCTTTATTGGGCTTCAGTTCGAGTGTTCGAGTGTCGCCCTATCATCATGAGCGACTCAAACAAACCTCCATCACTCAAATCAATTGGTTAGAGTGCTGCGAGCTGGGCCGCTGCCGAGACTGTTAATCTTGGCAAAAGAAGGTTCAAATTAAAAGAGGTTGCTACTTGAGCTGCTTTCTAGGCTGTTTTGTCGACTGTGGGGTAGGGATCACGTGGCGACGGGAAGACTATTTCTGGCCACTTTCGCAGCCACAGCTTTCTCGAATGACAAGTTGCCCCTTGAGCACACCCTCACTGCCCAAATCGCCACTTTTCAGAATTAGGGCATCAATTGCCAGGCGAGCCAAAGCCTCTAATGGCTGTCGCATGCTGGTCAGCGGGGGTATAGAGAATTCACTGTGTATTGTCCCATCAAATCCCACAACTTTCACATCCCTCGGCACTGAAAATCCCAGAGAGTTCAGGGCGGCTAGAACGCCAAAGGCCTGCTCGTCTGTCGCACAGTAAATTGCCTCGGGGAGGGGCGCATTCTTTAGGAGCGCAAGAGATTTCGAATATGCATCTTTGCGTGATACTTCTGTCTCGAGGGTTGACTCTTGGACCGCGAATTCCATCTCATCAATCGCTTGCAGAACCCCAGCCTTATGGTCAAAAGATCCGACTTCTCCCGAGCCTAGTACTAACAATATCGTGCGTATTTTATGAACATTCAGCAGGTGTTTTGTAAGAGAGTAAGCACCGTTGATGTAGTCCATGTAAACGGCTGGAACTTCCGGAGATTTCGTAAGGGGGTGCAAGGCGACTACAGGTATTCCCCTGCTTGTCAAAAAGCCAAAATCTGAGCTTCCTTCGGAGCATGAAACTAGCAAAACACCATCTACACCTCGACGGAGAAATTCTCTAAGGTGATTATTTTCTTGTTCCGGGTCCATTGACGAATCCGCGATGAGCAAAAGGTGGCCAACTTCTTTCGCCAAAGTCTCAACTGCATAAGACAGCTCACCGAAAAAGGGGTTAAGGATGCTCGGAACTATCAGTCCGAACGTTGCGGTCTTGCCTGTGATTAGCGCACGTGCGGAAACGTTGGGTAAGTAACTCAGGGACTCCGCAGCATCTAAGACACGCTTTCGCAATTTTTCACTTACCGGTCTAGGTCCATTATTAAATACATAACTGACAGTAGCGATGGAGGTTCCGGCGAGGTCGGCGACATCTTTTGAGGTTGCCATCCAATCGCTCCATACCCGCAGCAAAGCCGCCTTTGAAAGACTTACCGTAACATTCCAATAACTCTAGCCCAGTTGATGCAAATCTAAACGCTTAGACGATACCTTTAGATTGCATTGACCAATGCAATAAAAATGAAATAAGGAGAATGTGGTGAAAAAATTATTAAAGGCTCCGCTGCAACTGGCCGGCCTTGGATTGGCATCTGCTCTGGTGCTAACCGGTTGTGCTGCGTCGACGACCGCTCCAAGTCAGTCAGCTGAACCCTCGGCAAGCGAGGATATAACAAGTCAGCCCATCGAGTTGGCCTTCATGGGTCCTGAGACCCCGGAAACTTTTGAGCCAGTAATCGCCGGATTTACTGAGCTATACCCAAACATCACCATTAACTATGAGCAGATCCCATTCGACCAGTTGGCCACAACGATCGAACAACGCATTGGGTCCGGCGATAGTGCGATCGACATTTATACGGTCGACCAGCCTTGGCTGGCACAATATGCTGCTAAGGGATACCTGGAGGACATTTCCTATCTCGCCGCTGAAGCTTCTTCAGCGATGCCTTCGGCGATGTATGACGTGAATTTCTACGATGAAAAGATGTGGGCCTTATCTGTTTGGAACTCAACGCAAATGATGTTTTACAACAAGGACATGTTGGATGCGGCTGGGGTTCAGTACCCGTCTAGCAGTCCAGACGCACGTTGGACTTGGGAGGAAATCGATGCTGCGAGCAAAATAATCGTTGATTCGGGATCCGCGCAGTACGGGTACCTTCTTGAACAAGTAGTCAACTATTATCAGTTCCAAGCAATTGCAGAGTCAGCTGGTGGTGGGTCGGGTATTACTGGCTCAGATATGCTCTCGCTTGACTTGACAAATGCTGGCTGGACGAAAGCCCTTGAGTGGTACCAAGATTCCTTTGCCAACGGACTCCAGCCAACCGGAGTGGGTGGGTTTGACACCGGTCCAATGTTTAGCGATAAGAAGCTAGCCTTCTTTATAGGCGGCCCTTGGGACATCGGCATCTTTGGGGGTAACGATGTGAACTGGGGGGTCGCTCCTCATCCTTACTTTGAGGGTGGCGAGGTAGCGACACCAACCGGTTCTTGGTCATGGGGACTAAACCCAGCATCTAAAAACAAGACAGCAGCAGCAGAGTTCTTGAAATACGCGACAATTAATCCAGTCGGTAACCTCAAGACAACCGAAGCGCTGACGGTTATTCCAGCAAACGAAGAGGCTGCTGGGAAGTACCTGCCTGGCCTTGAGTCAGACCCTAGGTCGGCTGGAGTTTCGGACATAATGCTCTACGAGATTCAGAACACAGCTCGAACCCGTCCAACCACTGTCGGATACGTGCAGTTTGACTCTCTGTTGTCGGTAGCACTGGAGGACATTCGAAATGGCGCAGAAATTACGTCTCGAATCGATGTTCTAACCGCTGCAATTGATGACGCATGGGAGCTGTTCAGGTAACCCTGAACTACCATCCGGGACCTCGGGTCTAGTTTTAGCCTGAGGTCCCGGTCTTCAAGTCTGCGAAAAGAGCTGTTTGTGAAACGAAAAGAACTTTATTGGGCGCTACTAGTATTTTTGGCACCTGCTGTATTGGCGCTCGTTGTGATGAGGATTCTCCCAGCGGCCCAAGCCTTAATTGAGTCCTTATTTAAAACAAACGTATTTTCGGGAGAAAAAACGTTTGTAGGCGTAGACAACTATGTTTCGCTTTTTGAGAACCCCGACTTTCAGAACACAATTGCTGTCACCATTCTTTTCGCTTTTCTGGTGAACCCCATTCAGGTTTTTTCGGCGCTGCTTCTGGCTTTGCTTTTCGTCCGGGCGTTCCCTTTCAGCCGACTGCTCAGAAGCCTCATTATTTTTCCAATAGCCGTTCCGCCCGCTGTTGCTGCCGTCATGTGGAGTGCAGTGTACCGACCAGACGGTCTAGCAAATGGGATCCTGAAGTCTCTGGGGTTGTCAACTCAGGGCTTCATCCTTGATGAAGAACAGGCGCTAATGGCGATTATTGTGATGCTGTCATGGATCGGCGTCGGCTATTGGATGCTTTTTCTAATTGCAGGCCTTAATGACATACCGGACGAGATCTACGAGGCAGCCAGAATTGATGGAGCTGGATACATCCGTCAAACAGTGTCAGTCACAATGCCCCTACTGGGCAGGCCTTTGTCTTTCGTGCTAGTTGCAACAACGATTTCGAACTTCCTTGTGTTCGCACCAGTGCTCATTCTTACCCGTGGCGGCCCGGTTGGCTCAACGTCACTTCTGATGTACGACATCTTTTTACGCGCCTATTCTTTCGGCGACATAGGGAGGGCAAATGCTGGAGTGTTCATCCTGATTCTATTGATGGTAACCGCAGTGAGTCTTCAGTTCTTTCTTCTACGTAAAGGAAATCAGCAATGAAGTCCACGAAAGCACGCTTGAGTTTCGGCAAGGCGGTCAAGACCCTCTTGGCCGTCTTGCTTGCGTCGATATTTATGCTTCCCCTCTTATGGGTCTTCTCGAATTCCCTGAGGCCCGGTTCCGAAACTTTTACTTGGCTGGATCCAATTTCTTGGCAGACTTTTTTTCCGGCCAATCCAAACTTTGACAATTACTTAGCCTTAGCCGACACTTCTCTTGGGCAGGGGATTCTAAATTCCTTGTGGACGACGCTTCTCACCCTAGTTTTCGGGCTAGCGCTCTGTTCAGGTGCGGCTTATGCACTTGCGGCCTTGGAGTTTCGTGGTCGGCAGTTACTTTTTTCAGTGGTAATTTTCTCATTGCTGATCCCCTTCGATGCAATTGCCATTCCGCTGGCCTCTATGTTCAAGGGACTAGGACTTCAAAACACGGTAGCTGGCCTCATTCTTCCGGGGGTTGCCAATGGCATGGCAATCTTCTTGCTTAGGACATTTTTTCTTGGAATTCCCAAGGAGCTCGTGGAGGCATCCAGGATTGACGGTTTGAACTGGTTTGGAGTATTTTTTAGAATTTATTTGCCGCTATCGAAGCCCGCATTGGTAGGGGCTTCGCTCATTCTGTTCCTATTCCAATGGCACGCCTACATCTGGCCGCTGCTTATAGGAACCGGCGAACGAACGCTTCTAGGGCCTATTGCGCTAGCCAACATGAAATCGCAATATGCCGTGGACTTTGGGCTGGTTTTTGCTGGCTCTGTTCTGCTCTCAGTAATCCCTCTTGCGCTCATTCTGGTGGGCCAAAAGTACTTCATTCAATCGTCGTCCACCTCAGGCATTAAGTAAGGAACACAAGTGAAATACATCTTAGATACAGATATCGGTAGCGATGTGGACGATGCAATGGCCCTTGTCCAGCTGCTGGGTAGCGGTGAGGACCTTATTGGTGTCACAACTGCATACGGGCCAACAGAGCTCCGAGCCCGAATTGCAAAACACTACCTAGCTCTTATGTCCGCAAAAGTGCCAGTCTTTGCCGGCGAACGGAATCCGATGTCTGGCAAGGAAGTCTGGCTTTCAGGCCGTGAGGGAAAGACGCTGCCCGATCTGGGTGAAATCCAATTTGAAGATTCGACTGCGATCGACTTTTTATCGGAAACCCTTAGAGAGTCGAACGAAAGGGTCACGATTTTTTGCATTGCCCCTTTAACAAACATCGGGACACTTCTCGAGAGAGAGCCGAGTATCGCTTCCAAAATCAAGCAACTTGTGATCATGGGTGGTAATTTCACAGCGATGACTCCCGAACACAATTTTTCCAGTGATTCCGAAGCAGCCTCAATAGTGATGGACAGCGGAATTGATATGACACTTGTAGGCCTCGACGCTACCCGGCAGTTGAGACTTCTGGATACGCAGGTCGAACAAATTGCGAATGCAGGTGGTGCTGGGCAGACACTCGCGACCGAGATTCTTGATTGGTGGGATTATTGGGGAACAACATGGGGTGTTCCTCATGACTCAATAGCGATATCTGCAGCTTTCAGGCCAGAACTGTTTGATCTCAGCGATTTGGGTTCAGTCGAGATTGAGAAGGGTGGGGAGCGCGACGGTGTCTCTAAATTTACGCCCGGTAAAGGTACCGCACGATTTGTGAAGACTTTTGATCAGGATGCAGTTTCACGAGACATCTTGGAAGGGATAGTTCGAGGATGTAAATAGAAATATGAACTCTGGGCTTCCCTCAGTATCTAATGATTCGGGCCGATGAATCTTACAAGGATCAAACCGGGTACCTCAACTTCTTAGTTAGAACCAAGCAATTTTTACATCACGCCAGACCAACCCTGACGAATATTGTCAAGCTTGAAGTTCCTAATATGTTTTACTTTCAATAAACGTGTGTTAGCTGTCAGATTATGAAAACACTTCGGGCAAGTCTTATGCCTATCTTCCGAAGCGAAGTTCAGGGGAGGATCCTC
>Ga0222646_100440_pt1 | contig 12031 bp, 7 predicted proteins | sample AntAcemetagen293_FD_179819 | JGI IMG/M metagenome (GOLD analysis project Ga0222646, IMG submission 179819) | Saline water microbial communities from Ace Lake, Antarctica - #293 | ecosystem: Environmental > Aquatic > Non-marine Saline and Alkaline > Saline | place: Antarctica: Ace Lake | collected... | reverse complement strand
CTTCTTTCAAGGAGGTCCTGTTCGTCAGGCGATGTTAACAAATGAGTATCAAAAAGCGACGAAAATTCCATTGATGATTGCCATTGATGGAGAATGGGGTCTTTCTATGCGATTGGATAGCACAGTGAAATATCCATGGCAAATGACCTTAGGGGCAATTCAAAATGATAGTTTAATTTATGAAATGGGATTGCAGATAGCTGAGCAATTCAGAAGACTGGGAGTGCATGTTAATTTTGCACCTGTGGTAGATGTGAACAACAATCCAAATAATCCTGTGATTTTTGCTCGGTCTTTTGGAGAAGACAAATACAATGTTTCAAAAAAAGGAATTGCCTACATGAAAGGGATGCAAGCAGGTGGATTATTGGCTAATGCAAAACACTTTCCAGGGCATGGAGATACCGATAAAGATTCGCATAAAACGTTACCGGTCGTGAACCATAATATGGCCCGAATTGATTCAATTGAGTTATACCCATTCAAAGAAATCATAAAAAGTGGGATTGGCAGTATGATGACTGCTCACCTGTATTTACCACAGCTAACAGCTGAGAAAAAGGCATCTTCACTTACCAAAGAAATTGTTGATACCTTATTACAGCAGCAATTGGGTTTTGAAGGCTTGATTTTTACCGATGGCTTAAATATGGGAGGTGTTGCAAAATACCAAGTCTCTGAAGAAATTGATTTGCAGGCATTAATTGCGGGGAACGATGTGTTGTTGCTTTCGCAAGATGTGTCGAAAGCGATAGATCTAATAAAATTGGCGTTAACAGATGGTCGGCTTTTACAAGCATCCATCGACAAGTCGGTAAAAAAAGTGTTGAAGGCGAAAGAGTGGCTGAAAATTCAGAATGGGGATACGGTAGAATTGAAGTATTTGTATCAAGATTTGAACCAGTCGAAATACGAATATTTAAATCGACAACTCTCAGAAGCAAGCTTGACGGTGGTCCGAAATAAAGCGCATCGCATCCCTTTTAAAAAGCTGACAAAAAAGCGAATTGTTTCGTTGGTGTTCACTGATGAAGGAGTTGACTTTGACGCTTTTCAGGACGGGTTGAATTTATACGCAAAAGTAGATAAATTGAGCTACTCAAATTTGCCGGTTTCGGATCAAAAAGCGCTGATGGATACTTTATTGACGTATGATGAGATCATTGTAAGTATTCACAAATCAAACAAACATCCTTGGATTAAAGCGGAGGTGAATACTGAATTTAAGAACTTTCTAAATATTCTTCGATTAAAAAAGAAGGTAAGTTTAGTCTTGTTTGGCAATGCCTATTGCCTGCAAAATTTTTTGGCAGCTGAATTTACGGATGTTTTAGTAGTAGCCTATCAGAATTCAGAAGTAGTTCAAAATTTAACTGCTCAGTTGCTTTTTGGAGGTGTAAAAGCAAATGGTAAACTTCCTGTTTCAGTGTCAACTAGAATGAAAGCAGGAATGGGTTTAGAAACAGTAGATGCTTTTCGAATGAAATATACCTTGCCTGAAGAGTTGGGTTTGCGAGCGGAAGACTTTGCGGCGATTGATACCATTGTTGAAGAGGGAATTAGAGCGCAAGCTTTTCCGGGTGCTCAAGTATACATTGCAAAAGAAGGAAAGGTGATTTTTCATAAAAGCTATGGAAAGCATACCTACGAAGGTTCTCAAAATGTTATGAGCACTGACTTGTATGACATTGCGTCGGTCACCAAAATAACATCGACACTATTGGCTTTAATGGACTTAGAAGGGCAAGGAAAGATTTCGTTAGATGACAACCTAGGGAAACACTTAAGAATGACCAAAGGAACACCGTATGAAAATTTAATTCTTCGCGACATATTGGCCCATCAGGCGGGCTTAGCTGCATGGATTCCATTCTACAATAAAACGGTCTCGAAAGGTCAGCCGAAACCCGAGTTCTATTCTAAAGATTCTAGCGCCGTTTATTCGACAAGGGTAACTTCAAATTTATTTATCAAGTCAAGCTACAAAGACACTATTTTTTCTAGAATAATAAACCGTGCCAAGGTAAAAGAAAAGAAAGAATATAAATACAGCGATGTAGGCTATTATTTTATGAAAGAGATTGTTGAGAAAATAACGAAGCAACCTATTAACGAGTACAATGCTGCTAAATTTTACGAACCTTTGGGCATGAGTAGGACAGCATTCAATCCAAGTTATGCTTTCCCTTTGTCCGAGATTATTCCAACGGAAGAGGATAAATATTTTAGACAAGAACTTATACATGGTGATGTTCATGATCCTGGAGCCGCCATGCTGGGAGGAGTTGGCGGGCATGCAGGCTTGTTTTCAACGGCAAATGATTTAGGCAAATTGATGCAAATGTATTTAGACGACGGAGTGTTTTCAGGTAATCGCTATTTGCAGTCTGGAGTAGTTACCGCCTACGCTAAATGTCAGTTTTGTGTGGACAGCATACCAATGGACGGAGAAGAAAATAGAAGAGCAGCAGGTTTTGATAAACCTCAATATCATGGAAATCCTGGTCCAACCTGTGAATGTGTTTCTATGAATAGTTTTGGACATTCGGGTTTTACAGGAACTTTGGCATGGGCCGATCCCGAAGAAGAGGTAGTGTACATCTTTCTGAGTAACCGTATTTACCCTGACGCGAACAATCGAAAATTATTGTCGTTGAATATACGAACTCGAATTCAAGAAGAGATTTATAAGGCAATAAACAACTCAAAAAACCGAACTTCGCAAGCGAGTATAAATTAAGAAGAAATGAATATTGGAATTGTTTGTTACCCAACCTATGGTGGGAGTGGAGTAGTCGCTACGGAGTTGGGAAAAGCTTTGGCATTAAAGGGGCATCAAATTCATTTTATCTCTTATCAGCAGCCGGTTCGATTAAATAGCTTTCACGAAAATATCTGGTATCACGAAGTAAATGTCTCCGATTATCCACTGTTTGACTATCAGCCTTATGAGTTGGTCTTAGCAAGTAAGTTAGTAGATGTTGTGAAGTACGAAAAGTTAGACTTACTTCATGTTCATTATGCCATTCCCCATGCATCGGCGGCCTACATGGCACAGCAAATTTTAAAAACAGAAGGAATTGATATTCCATTTATTACAACCCTTCATGGTACCGACATTACCTTGGTGGGAAAAGATGCCTCATTTGAGCCAGTAATTACGTTTGCGATTAACCAAAGTAATGCGGTAACGGCAGTTTCCGATAGCTTAAAGAAAGATACCTTAGATCATTTTAAGGTTAACAGAAGTATTGAGGTTATTCCTAATTTTATTTGCATTGAAGGGTGTGATTCACCTGAAATAGATGCAGAGTTAAAAAGAAATATTGCTCCTAACGGAGAGAAGATTTTGGCTCACGTTTCAAATTTCAGACCGGTAAAGCGGGTGTGCGATGTCGTGCGAATTTTTGCTAAAGTGCGGGAACAAATGCCTTGTAAGTTATTGCTTATCGGCGATGGGCCCGATCGACATGAGGCGGAAACTTTTTGCAGAGAACGGGGAATTAGCGATGACTTAATTATGCTCGGAAAAGTAAAAGACACACAGCATGTATTGGGCATTGCCGACTTGTTTTTATTGCCGTCGGAGTCTGAAAGTTTTGGACTAGCAGCATTAGAAGCAATGGCAGTTGGTGTGCCGGTTATTTCTTCGAATACAGGTGGAATTCCAGAAGTAAATGCGGACGGGTTTTCTGGCTTTTTAAGCAATGTTGGAGATGTGGAAGACATGGCAAAAAATGCACTTGGATTGTTGCAAAGCGAAGAGAAGTTAAAACTGTTTAAAGAACAAGCATTTGGTCAGGCCAAAAAGTTTGATATATTAAACATCTTACCGAGTTACGAAAAGTTGTATAAAAAGGTAGTCGAACATCCAACTACATTTTAGAGGTAAAATCAAATCGTATTTTTTTAAATTTTTGATTCTTTTAAAGGGGTTTTATTAATGACAGTCAATACCTAAGGTTAACTTCTTATCGCTTATTTATTTGTAGGTATAACCGGTTTTACCTTGCTTAGTTTGCGCTAAAACCAAAAGCAAGGAGGGTACGAAAAAATAGAGAATAGATATATGAAACAAAGCATCAAACAAATTAAGCGGTTAATTCTAAAACGTTCCTTAATGGACTTTTTCTTTATTACCGCTGGGGTTATTATGGCGGCAATTGGCTTGAAGGGATTTCTATTGCCAGAGGACATTTTAGATGGTGGAGCTATGGGTGTATCGCTCTTAATTCATTTGGTTACAGACATTAGATTGTCCCTTCTTATTATTTTAGTGAATTTGCCTTTTATGCTATTGGGTGCTAAACAGTTCTCGGTGCTTTTTGCTATAAAAAGTAGTTTGGCAGTTATTGCTTTAGCAACCTTGGTTTATTTGTTGCAATTTCCACCAATAACCAGCGATCGGCTTTTAATTGCTGTTTTTGGTGGCTTTTTCATTGGAGCAGGTATAGGGTTAACCATCCGTGGAGGAGCAGTGATAGACGGCACAGAGGTTTTGGCAATCACCATTAGTAAAAAAATGAATTTATCCATCGGAGATTTTATTGCAGTTTTTAATATTTTATTGTTTGGAGTTGCCGCTTTGGTGGTAGATATAGAAACAGCAATGTATTCCATGTTAACTTACTTAGCTGCCTCTAAAACGGTAGATTTTATTTTAAATGGGATTGAGGAATATATCGGAATAATGATTGTATCGAATGACTATGAGGAAATCAAGGAAACTATTTCCCTAAAATTGGGCCGTGGGGTTACTGTTTTTAAATCGAACAGTGCTTTCGAAAAAGACAAGCATATATTGGTCGACAAGGAGATCTTATTTTGTGTTGTTACCCGCCTGGAAGTCACAAAAGTGATGCTCGAGATTGATAAAATTGATCCGGATTCTTTTGTTATTCAATACCCCATTAGAGATACAAAAGGTGGAATGATAAAGAAAAGACCAATGCAGTAGTGGACTTTTCTGCTAGTCGAATTTTGGCCATTCCACTTCTGCGTAATTTGATTTTATACGTTGTTTTCCTTTTCTGAATTGTCCCTTTTTTTCTGGCTCTTCATTACAATCGTTCTGTACGGGAAAGGTATTTCGATGCCCTCTTTATCAAAACGTTTTTTAATGCTTTCCAATACATCAATTCTTAGCTCAAATGAATCGGTAAAGTCTTTGCACCAAGCCCAAGCTCTTATAGTAACGGACGAATCGTTTAAACTCATTAAGGCAGTTTTTACTATTGGCAGGTTGTCACGCCTCTCTTGTTCTGTTCTGTCGTCGATCAGGAAGGGGTGGTTTTCACATTCTTCACGCATAATTTTCTTTGCCAAATCAATATCGCTATCGTAAGAAATTCCAATTTCAATTCGCTCACAACATTTTTGCTCGCCTAAGTCATAATTAACCAGTTTCTCTTTGTTGATGATAGAGTTTGGAATTACAATCATTTTATTTTCGAAATTACGTATGATGGTATGTCGAAGTGTAATATCAGTAACTGTTCCAACCATATCGTCAGAAATTTTTATAATGTCACCCACTTTAAAAGGTTTGAAGGAAATAATAAAAATTCCACCAACTAAATTGGCCAACGCTTCTTGCGAGGCAACACCTGCAATAATGGCAATAACTCCGGCACCACCAAGGGCGGTTTGAGCAACCCCCTGCAGAGATGGAAAAGCTAATAGACCAAATAAGGTTCCTATTGAATAGATGGCAATAACAGCCACATATCGGAGAAATTTAAAACTGGTAGGGTCTTCTTTGTATTTTAGTTTTTTCTGAATCCTTCTTCTGAACCACATGTTTACGGAGGTGGCAGTCACAATGGTTGCAACTGCTAACAGCCCTAAATACAATACAAGTTTTAGGTTTTTAAGAATAACAGCGTCTTTATCCTCATCAACAAAAATGAAACTGAGCCCAATTGCACCAATCACAATCCACAGCGCATTTAAAATGCGTTTTACCAAATTTAGAGCATGAGGGTCTTCTCCGGGGAATTTCTTTTGCTCTACTTTTAAAAGCCAATTGTATAACACTTTGGTTAAAACTTGAAGCACCAATACACCAATAATAATGGAAAAGACATAAATAATTACCGGCTGGTAGGACTTAAAAAAATTGATCATAATTTTTGTTTAAAGGCTTATCGATAACATTTTTGGTTTATAAACAGCCTGGTTTAAGTACAGTCAATGGTGTTCTTTTATCAGGGACTAAAGATAGCACATCGTTAACAAGGATGGAACTATCTCGCAATTCAAATAACGCTACAAAATTAGGCTTAGTTTATTTATAATCAGAAATGTACTATTTAAGAGCAGTGAAGTGAATATTAATTCTGCGGGTGCTGCTAGTAAAAATGCCAAAGCTTCTTGTTTTAACGCAGAAATATTTCTGGTAAATTGGTTGAAAATTATCCAACAGGTGCTTTCTCCAAACGTTCTATATACGGGGAATTAAGATGTGTTTTATCTACTTGCTGAGAGGATTAGATCTTGAGAGCGGTCTCTTTTTGGTTTTTTTCTATTCGCGAAAAGGCAAGACAACATTGTTCTTAATACCAAATCAGGAGTGTTATTTTGGGGCGCAACTTGTTGAAAAAAACTGTAAGTCAATTAAGTAGGTTTGCTACAGCTATGTTGAACGATTTAAGATGCCTTTTTTTAAAGCATTTGAATAGGAGCATGGCTCAAATAGAAAGTAATCTTACAAAGTGGATACAGAACTTTAACGAATACACTTTTATCTTCCTGAGTATTTAGTTCCCTTTCTGTTTCCATCGCATCATTAACTTTCAATAGCGGATAAAACACAATGGACATACATAGCTTAAAAATGTAGCGTCTCCTACATTTATATACAGCTAATTTCAACTCTCTTGTTCCTTCCTTTATTTTGGAAAAGTAGATTTCGGCCCTAAAAATAGGTTAGGATTGGGGAAAATTAGACTCTAACATGTTGCGTAATTTTTTAAATTCCATGCCTTTATGATTCGCCTGCTACAGCAATAATTTGAGCAATACAAATCAGGCTAACACCTAAATAAAATAGAATTGGCAGTACAATTTTTCGCTTTACGGAGGTGGATAGCCGCGTTTTTTATTGACGAAAAGCTTGAATTGCTTCCATTAAAAATGCAGTAATATTATTTTTTTTAAATCCGGTTGCTCGAAGTGTGGCCGCTTTCCATGCTTCAGTTTGCCACTCTCCAATGCTTAACGCTTTGAAGTTTTTTGTTTCTATGGAATCGCCTCCATTATATCCACTTACGTAAAAGTAGAAATCGTCAATTGTGCTATCCGGTATCGCTAATCCAAACCCAATGGACAGTGACTCATTTGGAACAATATAGGCACCTAAATCAAAATGATGTGGCCAAACTCTTAGCTCTGAAGTTAGCTCTTGCTGCTTCAATACAGCTGTAAAGGAGGATTGTCCTGCATCAAATAAAGCTGAAATCTTACTTAATTCATCCCGGCTTGTTAGTTGATAAATGAAATCGTTGGAAGGAAAAGGGTAGGGGAGTTCATAATGCAAGTGGTAAATATAAAACATTCCTAAATTCGACTTAGCTTGGCTTTTGATCCAAGTTATTACTTCCAAATACGACTTTTCATTCAGGGAAAATTCAGCTCGATTTTTTTCATTCGACCAAATCAGGGAGAAGGTTTTGAGACTCAAAGAAAGGCGATCTCCTTTCTCCGATAAAGGCCATGTGGAAAGCTCTTGTTTATCTATGGACCAGCCCATATTGGTATGGCTGTCATCGCCTCTCTTCTTTATAAAACTAATTCCTGCTGCAGCTAAAAATTGTGCGGCTATATGTACTTGTTTTAACATATTCATTCGTTTTGTGTTTAAAATTTTACGCCTGCCTAATTGCTTCACGTTAGTGATGAATGTATCTCTTGAAGGGGACTAAATCGTCTTTGTTGAATTTCATGAGCTCCTCGCAGCCGCAAGCTTTTGCGATGACCTTCATCAAATCAATAGAAGCCCAAAAGAAATTTTTCAATTGCATCGTTGAGGTGTTAATTTTTATTCTAACTCGCGAACCTTCTTGCCGAGTTGCCATTTTAACTGGGCAGTTAGCCGTGATAAAAGCTGTCATTTCCAAAAAGCCTGTGGCTTGTAAAGTACCACTAGGAACGGCAATCTCAAGCTGTGTATTAGCGTAGTATTCTGCATAGTTATCTCCGTTAAAGGGTGGAGGTATTTTTAGCTCTGACGCTTTAATTTCCGCTTCATCGACATAAACAAACCCATTTTCAACGTGGGTGGTAAATTTCTGCAAGACCTCTTCGCTATTGTACTCACTTGCTCCCTTGTTCACCCGGCAATTCCAACCGTGAACCCCCCAAATTCGAATCTGACTAATAATATGAACGTCACACATCATTAGACCTCTTTGTAAGCATCTTGCACATAAAACAGAAATATCGTCGTTAAGTTTCCGAATCATTAAATCTGCATGGACGGTTAAGCCATGCTTAGGCTCTTTTTGGGCTACATCCGTTACGTTAATGAGTTGAATCAGTTTCATGGAGGGTTGATTGAAGTTTTAGGAATAGACTGGGTAGATGTTGTCTTTGGATTCTATTTTACTGAAACTTTGTTTCTATAAAGATAGTTCATACATTGCTCAATGCAAGTCAAAGAAACGACAGTTTATTAATTGAGCTAATATCTTATAAAACATAGGGTTGGGTATTTTTGTGTTTCATCGGTAACAAAAAAATCCCATCTCGCTTTCGCGAAATGGGATTCAATTCTCCAGTGACCTCGTAGGGACTCGAACCCCAAATCTCCTCGGCCGTAACGAGGTGCAGTATCCAATTATGCTACGAGGCCATTTTCTGGTTGCAAAAGTAGAAATTTTGTGTCGATTTAAAACTAAACCAATCGTTTATTTTCTTGAATTAAATTCAATTTGCAAAGGCTGAACAATGGCTTAAGAGATATGCTGTAATTCGACCTAATTCAACGCTGCCTTTTCTGTGTCTGCTACCTGACTAATATCAATCTGTATGCTACCTTTCTCGGGCTGAATTATGTTCACAAACTTCTCACCAATTATAACTTTAAAGTCCTTCTAGTAGGAACGAGAATAAATAATCTGGGTGGGAGCTTCGTCGAAAGCTTTGATTGGTTAAATGAAATCGCAATCAACGAGATTCTATGAACTTATATTTTTAATGTCTTCCGTCGTCGATTGTACTAACAATGGTTCAAGTATAGGGTAAAAACGCTACTTTATTTCGTTTAAGCGTGTGCGAGAAGAAGTCTCTAAAGTTTGAACCTTTTCTCCGGAAGGATACGGATAAATTGACTTGTAATTCTAGCAAATGATTGCTTTGCAGATTTACAAGTTTGAACAAGAAAGCATTTATTTTTTGAAAGGGAGCAATGACCGCCTCTGTGCGCTAAGAAAAAGCTTCAATAAATTGGTTGGCAGAAGAATTACAGAAATCCCTGTTGAATAGTCCACTCTCACAAAATTAAATGGAGAAGCAAAAATTAAATTCACAAGGAAGTAGGAACAGAGTACTAAACTTAATACGCGCAACCAAGACGATGAGCTTAGTAAATAAAAAAAGTTAACGGGATCTAAGGGTGGCACATTAACCTTCCTTACGTTGAAGCTTCCGTCTTTGTTTTGCGCTATAAAGTTAAAAGATGAGCTTTGGAGCCAAGCCCTAAATCGCGGTTTTTTTGTCAGCTACTTTAATTGAACGCTAAGCTCTTAAATTATGGCATTTTGTCTGCTTAATTATTCAAACAAAATACATTGCAAATGTGACTTATATCGTGATTCAAGTTAAACTTCGAGTCTAATTGTGGGTTCTACTGTAAAAGCTATGAGAATTACCACCGCCAGAGAAGCTGTTGAAAGTATCAAAGACAATTCAAATGTATTTATTCATAGCGCTGCAATGACGCCAAGCATATTAGTGAACGCCCTAACAAGTTATTGCAAAGAAGACAATTTAAGTTTAATACACATTCATACCGAAGGTACTGCGGGTTACGTATCCGATGTTCCAAGTAATTTTAACACCTATTCCTGTTTTGTTGGAGGAAATGTGCGAAAGCAAATCAATACTAACCGAAGAGCAAATTACATTCCTGTTTTTTTAAGTGAAGTGGGCAAGGTTTTGTCAGAGGGCGATAAAAAAGTAGATATTGCTCTTCTGCGGGTTTCTCCTCCAGATGCACACGGCTATTGTTCTTTGGGAGTCTCATTAGACGTAACCATGGCAGCAATAAAGGCCGCAAAAAGAATTATTGTAGAGTTTAATCCGCATGTTCCCAGAGTGCATGGGGATGGATGGATTCATATGAATGACATAGATTTAGCGGTTGAAACGAATGAGCCCATGTTTCATCCTACACCCAAAATATTGACAGCGCAAGAAATTAAAATTGGGGCTCACATTGCAGAACTGATTGAAGATGGTTCAACGCTTCAAATGGGAATTGGCGGAGTTCCCGATGCCGTTTTAGCGCAACTTAGCAATCATAAAAATTTGGGAATTCACACAGAAATGTTCTCCGATGGAATTTTGCCATTAGTAGAAAGTGGCGTCATTAACGGTAAGTTTAAAAAGGTACTGCCTGGAAAAATTACAAGCTGTTTTGCCATCGGTTCCAATCGCTTGTATCAATTTATAGATGACAACCCAATAATAGCTTTTAAAGAAGCCTCTTTTACGAACGATACGGCAAATATTCGGAAGAACCCAAAAGTGATTGCAATTAACAGTGCAATTGAAATTGATTTAACCGGACAAGTTTGTGCCGACAGTATTGGTGCATATCAGTATTCCGGGGTAGGAGGACAAATGGACTTTATGCGAGGAGCAGCGCTTTCTGAAGGGGGAAAACCAATTATTGCACTAAGTTCAACCACAAAAAAAGGCGAAAGCAAAATTGCTCCATTTTTAAAACAGGGAGCAAGTGTTACCACTACAAGAGCTCATGTGCATTGGGTAGTAACAGAGTATGGTGCTGTGAATTTGTTTGGGAAAGATTTAGTCGAACGGGCAAATTTATTGACTTCTATCGCACACCCAAAGCATAGAGAAGACTTGGAACGAGCAATTAAAGAGCGTTTTAGGATTTAATGGAAGTCAATTTTTATGACTCTTGTCTAACCTGATGGATAATATAAAATTTTAGTCTTCTTTTGAAGAGAGGATATTATTTTCAACGTTGATGCAATTTTTAGAAATCAAGCCTTGGAAGTAAAAAAGAGAAAGAATTCGTTCTGTTATAAGCGACTCTATTTTTAGCTAAATCTAACAATAGGTGAAGAATAGTCTCAGTGAAACCGGAAAGCTACGGAGGTGCACAGATAAAACCTTTCGGCTAGAATCAGACAGTTCAAGGATATTCTTGAACTTTGAAAAGAGCTATGCTTATTATCTCTTTTTACTCGTTAAAAAGAAAGATTAAGGAAATTGAATTATAGATTTGTCCATTTTAATTGGACGACGGCGATATTTATACTCAACTTCGCAACCATGCATTATATTGTTATAGCTGTTGTTCTATTCTTTGCCATCCGCTATTTCGCGAAAAGCTATTGGAAGAGAGAAGTTAAACCTTTCCCTCCTGATTGGGAGCCAATATTGGTGGAGAAAGTTAAATTCTACCAAGAGTTGAACGATAGCCGAAAGCTGGAGTTTAAAATTAGAATGATGCAATTTTTGTCCGAAGTAGGGGTGGAATCGGTGCAATTCGAGTTGGAAGATGAAGACCGAATATTGGTAGCTGCTAGTGCCATAATTCCTGTTTTTGGCTTTGAAGAATGGCACTACAATTACTTGTCTACAGTTATTTTGTATCCGACTTATTTCAATCAAAAATTATTCTTTGATGAGGAAGCAGAGAACAAGAACATAGCAGGAATGGTAGGTACTGGGATTTATGAAGATAAAATGATTTTATCTCGTAAAGCCCTTCGCCACGGTTTTGCCAACACCACGGATAAAAAGAATACAGGCATTCATGAGTTTGTGCACCTCATAG
>Ga0222646_100437_pt1 | contig 12080 bp, 11 predicted proteins | sample AntAcemetagen293_FD_179819 | JGI IMG/M metagenome (GOLD analysis project Ga0222646, IMG submission 179819) | Saline water microbial communities from Ace Lake, Antarctica - #293 | ecosystem: Environmental > Aquatic > Non-marine Saline and Alkaline > Saline | place: Antarctica: Ace Lake | collected... | reverse complement strand
AAGGCAAAGCTGCTGGCACCATTCTTGGTGGCGTAGTTCCTAGCTTTGTATCTACTGCTGATACCATCGACGCTGTTCTTGCTGTTTCGGGCTCCGGTCTTGTTGCTGCTTCTGTCCGTATCTGGGCCGTAGTCGTTGACTGTAACCAGAATACTAAAGCTGCTGCTGAAGTAGACCGCGACACACTCGCATAAACTACCTTTGGACTACCCCAGGTTAAACTTGGGGTAGTCCCTTTCCGTTCCACCATAAGACAGAGGATTACCAGAATGGCATACGACTACCTAGGTCTTGTGAACGATGTAAACGGTAGAGTCAATGAGACTCCCCTTACGTCTTCTAACTTTACAGCTGCAGTAGGTTTTTACTCTACAGTTAAGACAGCTATAAACTCGTCTATCCGTGACATTAACCAAGAAGCATTTCAGTGGCCACATAACCATGTAACCTTCAATGAGACACTCACTGCTGGTACGAGCCGCTACCCTTTTCAGACAGACACTAAGATCATTGACTTTGGCACCTTCCGTATCCAGGAGGATGAAGCCTTAGGTAACAACACACAGTTACTTAATCAAATGGACTATGATGACTACTTGAACAAGTACATCTACTCTGAGTACACAACTACCACAACAGACCGTGGTGTGCCCCGTTTAATCATTCAGGCACCCAACCTAGCCTACGTTGTCTACCCGTCCCCTGACAAGGCTTACACGCTCTCCTACGAGTACTTTAAGTTGCCTATCGACCTAGAGGTCAGCACAGACGTTCCATCTTTCCCTGTAGCCTTTAGACATGCTATTGTAGAAGGTGCTATGGTACACGCTTACAACTTCAGAGGTGACACTGAGACAGCCGACCGTCTTCAAGTAAAGTTCAAGGACAGTATCAAGAAGTTGCGTACTATCTACGTTAATAATGACTACACCTACGTTCGTGATACTCGCATCCAGAGAAACACTAATGGTATGTCTAGCAGTTCCAGGGTTGTGTCATAATGGCTACACGTTGGGATACATTCCCTGTTCAGCTAACTGGTGGCCTTGTATCTAGCATGTCTAGACTACAACACGGTCTTCAGCAACCTGGGTCAGCTAGAGTGTTAGAGAACTTTGAGCCATCCACCAAGGGTGGCTACCGTCGTATTAACGGCTTTACTAAGTTTGAGGATACGATTGTTCCTCCCTATGGTGAAGTAGTGGTTCAAGGGTCCGGTCAAACAGGAACAACTCTCTTTGTGGCAGACACCCACGAGACTCCCGTTATCGGTGACACACTGACAGTCTCTGGTGTGACAGGTACTTACCTTGTTTCGTCTGTGTCCTTTGTAGAAGCCAACAAGTCCTCTACTTTAACTTTAACTACTAGCTTAGCTTCTAGCCCAGACGATAAAGCGTCTATCACATTTGTTACAGGTCAGTCCCGTATTGAAGGTGTTTGGTACTCAAGTGCTGAGGCTAAGTCCTACGCTCTTCGTGGGGGTGCTCTGTGGTCTAGCTCAGGCTCTGGTTGGTCTAAGGTCAACACACCTGTATACGGTACCACACTGGTAGCCACAGGCTCTCAGACGGGTACTACCTTAGACATAGACGGTATTGCAGTCGACACCTACGTACCCCAAGCTGGTGACACCTTTAATATTGCTGGTGTTGAGAAGTTGTACACCGTGTTAACTAACACAACTTCTTCCTCTGGTGCAGCTACCCTTTCAATTGATCCAGCTCTTTCTTCTTCACCAGACGATAACGCAGTAGTTACTTTTGTTAGTTCTTCTCATACAGACGCTACTAAGGTTCGTTTCAAAGAGTTTAACTTCAATGGTGTATTCAAGACTGTAGTTGTAGACAGTAAGAACAATCCTGCTGTATTCCACGGTACGTCCTATAAGACCTTACAAGGCAGTGTAGACGTTACAGGTGCTAACTTTGCAGAGACTTATCAAGATCATTTATTCTTTGGTAAAGGTGACTTAGTTTCTTTTACTGCACCATTTGATGAAGAAGACTTTACGTCAGCTAACGGAGCTGGTAACTTTAGAGTACCTTCTAATCTGACAGGTGTTATAACATTCCGTGAACAGTTAGTTGTATTCTCTCAGACAGACATTCGTAAGCTGTCAGGTACATCACTCGCTAACTTTAGTCTATCAGCTATTACCAGCGACGTAGGTTGTGTATCTGGTGATACAGTACAAGAAGTAGGTGGTGACATCCTATTCCTTGGACCAGATGGTGTACGATTCTTAGGTGCTACAGAACGTCTTGGTGACTTTAACTTGTCACTAGCTTCACGTCAGATTCAAGACGACTTCAAAGGTTTTATTGTAACAGGTACAGAGTACTGTACTTCTGTTGTTCGAGAAAAGAACCAGTACCGTGTCTTTAGCTTCTCCCCTACTACAAACAAACAGAACACAGTAGGCTACATCGGAACACAGTTTCAAGATCAGAATGCACAAAGTATTAGCTGGGGTCAGACTAAAGGTATTAAAGCCTACCGCTCTTGCTCTTCTTACCAAAACGATGAAGAGATACTTTTGTTTACCAATGATGACGAGTACGTGTACCGTCTTGAGTCAGGTAATGATTTTGATGGAGTAGCTATTACTTCTGCTTATCACACCCCTTTTATGGCGGTAACAGACCCAACGATGCGTAAGACAGCCTATAAGGTTGACACTTACTTTGACCCAGAAGGTCTTGTAACAGGTACTCTTACACCTCGTTACGACTTTAATAAACCAGGTAAGATTCAACCCAATGCTGTTCCTCTAACAGGGGGTGGTGCTTTCTCCTTCTACGGAACAGCTAGGTACGGAACGAGTCTGTACGGTGGTAATCCTGATACGTTCCTTGAAAGACAAGTTGTAGGTTCTTTCTTTACAATAAGCCTGCAGTACGTGTTTGATGGTGGGCCTCCCTTCGTGTTAGACACAGCAATTATAGAATACTCAACAGAGGATAAGAAGTAATGGGAACCGGATATGTACGTATTGATACGTCAAACAACATTGCAGACGGAGGTGTCATTGATGCTTCTGACCTTGATGGTGAGTTTAATGCTCTTGTAGAATCTTTTAGTCAGACAGTAGGTCACACACACGATGGTAGTACCGCTGAGGGTGCCCCTGTAACTGTCTTGGGCCCTGCTCAGGAGTTTGTTGGGGACGCCTCAGGTCTGTTTCCAAAGACAACTAATACCTACACGCTAGGTAAGGCCGGTGCCACCTTCTCTAACATCTTTGTTGAAGTTGTAACACTTGCTGATGGCGCTATTACAGCAACAGCAGCTGAGATAAATAAGTTAGATGGTGTCACTGCTACTACTGCTGAATTAAACTTACTTGATGGACAAGACCAGACTCTTGCTACAACAGACAGTGCTACCTTTGTAAACGTAACCGCGACAGGAAACGTTGTAGTAACTGGTACTGTTGATGGTAGAGACGTAGCTGCTGACGGTACTAAGCTAGATACACTTGAAACAGGTGCCACCTCAGATCAAACAGCTGCTCAGATTAAAGCTGCATATGAAGGTGAAGCCAACGCTTTCACGGATGCTCAGTTTACTAAGTTGAGTAACATCGAGACAGGTGCTACTGCTGACCAAACAGCTGCTCAGATTAAGACTGCCTACGAAGGTGAAGCTAATGCCTTTACAGACGCTCAGTTTACTAAATTAGGTAACATCGAGACAGGTGCTACCGCTGATCAAACTGGTTCGCAGATCAAGTCAGCCTATCAGTCCCAGACTAACGCCTTTACCGATGCTCAGTTTACTAAATTAGGTACAGTTGAGACTAATGCTGACGTAACTGACACAGTTAATGTAACCTCTGCCGGTGCGTTGATGGACAGTGAAGTTACTAACCTTGCTGCTGTAAAGGCATTTGATACTACTGACTACGCTACAGCTACACAAGGTAGTACAGCAGATAGTGCATTGCAACCTGATGGTGATGGTTCTGGTCTCACAGGTATCGTTGCTGGTTTAGCTTGGTCTAGAAAGACTTCTAATTACGCCTCTGCTAACAATGATGCTATTATAGCTGATACCTCTGGTGGCGCGTGGACACTTACGCTGCCAGCATCTCCTGACATTGGTGACTTAGTTCGTGTTACAGATGGTGCAGACTGGGCAACAAATAACCTGACAGTAGCTCGCAATGGTTCTACTATTGAGGGTGATGCTGCTGACATGGCCATGAACATTGGTGGTGTGTCTGTTGATTTTGTGTATGACGGTAGCACTTGGCAGTTATATGCACAGGTAGGTGTTAGCAGTGGTGATGTGGTTACTGAGACTGGCACTCAGACGCTTACTAATAAGACATTAACCTCTGTGGTGATGGACGGTACACCAACTGCACCTACTGCTACTGCTGCAACAGATACAACACAAGTTGCTACTACTGCATTTGTGCGAGATGCGGTACCAAATGTATTAAATGCGGCTGGCTCTGCTCCTATTTATGCTTGCCGCGTTTGGGTCAACTTTAACGGCGAGGGTACAGTTTCAATTCGAGGGTCAGGTAATGTTGACAGCGTTGTTAGAGTGACAACAGGTAACTTCCAGGTGAACTTCACAGTAGATTTAGAAGACGTTAATTACGTTGTGCTGGGTCAATTTAACAACTCTAATAACTTAACAGGCGGGCGTACTTACGCACAGAACGTGGATAGTGTTATAATGCGTAATTCTACCAGTAACAACTCGACTACTGACAGCGGAGAGCTGGGTTTGGTGGTAATAAGGTGAAGGATGATACAATGAATAAAGTGGTTATTTACCAAAGCGACACTGGTGGAGTCGCTATACTAACTCCATGTAATCCGAACAAGACGATCAAAGAAATCGCAGATAGAGGCGTACCTAAAGGTCGACCGTATAAGATTATAGACGCTTCGGACCTGCCAACAGACTACTCACGGTTTGACCAGTGGACGGTCGATGTAGCGGATTTAACTGATGGAGAAGGCGCATGATTATCAAAGTTCCTGTTCAGACAGATGCTGACAAACTGAAGTACAACAGATCACAGATGACCTGCACGTCTCTCCAAGGTAAGATCGCATTGGGTTTAGATGCTTGGACTAAGGTACTCGCGTACCGTGATGAACCTGAGACACCCTTCTCTGTTAAGGTGACTATTGATGACAGCCCTAAGTGGACTCGCCTTAGTCAAGACATATCTCTCATTGGTTGGGCTTTGGATTACACAGATGAACAAATGGATGAACTGTTTGTTAAAGCAATGAAGATCAATGGAGAGTAAGAGTAATGGCAAATCTATCAGATAAAGTTGCACCTTCGGGTGTATTAACCTCCACGGGCGATGGCTCTGGGCTTACAGGAATTGCAGCCGTTCCAACTGGAGCAGTGTTTCACTTTGCTGCTATAACTGCCCCTTCGGGTTATTTGGAAGCTGATGGTGCGGCAGTTTCAAGGAGCACTTACTCTGCTCTTTTTTCAATCACAGGTACCGCTTTTGGCGTAGGTGATGGATCGTCAACATTCAATTTACCCGACTTACGTGGTGAGTTTATCCGTGGATGGGACAACGGGCGCGGCATCGACGCAAGCCGTGCGTTTGGTTCTTTCCAAGACCAACAAACCCGATGGTATAAAGCCCGTGCAAATGGGTCGAACGCGGACAATTTCTATAATGGTGGGCCTTACACTGGGGATTTTGCGGGTAAGGACGTCGATACGGCAACGACCGCACGTGACCGCACAATATACGACTGGGATACGTCATATGATACACTTCCACGCAACGTTGCAATGATGTATTGCATCAAATTCTAGAGGAGCACTTATATGGACAGTAACTACTCAGAAACCCGTGTCATTGGCTTCAAACGCCTATGTGTATTCCTATCGTTAGCCCTTGTAGTTCTCCCAGTGTTCATCCTTTACAGTGGTGTCTACTGGCTCAAGCGTAACAATTGGAACACAGGTTGGCGCTGGTGTGTTATCGCCCTACCAGTTGCAGCCTTTGTAGTAATCAACACTTTACACAACTGGACAGTTTGTACATTACTGTTCTGTGAGTTTCCTAGAGAGTTTCAAACAACTACACGACTAAGACGTATGAAGAACAACCCTGACCCGTCTAAGCGTGAATTAGCTGATCTTATGGGTGGTTTTCTAAATAGCCAAGACCCTAATCATTATTAATTAGTAGAAGTTACTTTACACTTGACAAGACCTCAAAGAATGTATATAATAAACTTATAGTTCCCCTCCGGTATATACACAGGTACCTTATAGTAATAAGTGTATATACAACAGCTATACTAATCTACTACATACTCCTGATACCTATCTCTCTTAGACTAGAGAGTACAAGAAAACATACAGAGCTATCTGGAACCACCTTGCTGGTCCACTTCCGAAGGTTCTACTACAAGAACAAGTTACACAAAAGGACGTTCTGAATATGTACAACCCATTTATGCCTAATACATCTGCTCTCTCTAGAGTTGCTTATGCTGCTGGTGATAGCGGTGGTGAACTTAGTGAAGCTGAAAAGATAGCTGCAGCTAAAGCCAAAGAGGAAGCCGCCGCTGCTGCCAAGGCTACCGCTGATGCTCAAGCTGCTGCCACACAAGCTGGCTCTAACAACCTTATGGAAAAGTCTATGACTGACCCAGGTTCTCTTGTTCAGTCTGCTACTGTTGCTAACATTGACCCTAATACAACTGGGACTACTTTAGCTGACAACACAGGACAAGTAGCTGGTGCTCTTCCAACTATTGCTGGAGCCACACCTACACCTGCTTCTACCATAGACCCTACTAACGTCTCCTCTGACATTGCTGGACTTACAGATAGTATTCAAGCTGTCCAAGGTTCTGTATCAGATGATGCTACAGTACAAGCTGCCACACTAGACCCTACACAGTTAGCCCAGACTAACCTACAAGCTGCTCAACTTGGTGCTGCTCAAACAGTAGCTGCCCCTGTAGACCGTACAGTAGACGCTGGTGAGCTCGTACAAGGCTCTTCTGTTGACATGGCTCAGGTAGATGCTGCACTAGACATTAAAGCACAACAAGCTGATCCAACAACACAAGCTACAGTACAAGGTCAACTTAGTGAGTTGATGTCTGACTTCGATGGTAAGGCACCTCCTGCGTGGGCTGCTGGTGCTTTGCGTAACGCTACTGCCCAGATGGCAGCAAGGGGTCTTGGTGCCTCTAGTATGGCCGGTCAAGCACTAGTGCAAGCTGCTATGGAGTCAGCACTGCCGATCGCTATGGCTGACGCTTCTACCTTTGCTCAGTTTGAGTCTCAGAACCTATCTAACCGTCAACAGACCGCTATGTTTGCAGCACAGCAACGTGCTTCTTTCATGGCGATGGACTTCAACCAAGGGTTCCAGACTCGCGTAGCTAATGCCGCCAAGATATCTGATATTGCTAACATGAACTTTACAGCTGGTGTACAGATCGCACTAGAGAATGCCAGCATGGCACAGACTGTTGACTTGACTAACCTTAGTGCTAGAAATGCTAAGATGATGTCAGACGCAGCTGCTCTTACAGCGGCAGACATGACTAACCTTAACAACCGCCAGCAATCTCGTGTAATGAATGCTCAGTCCTTCTTGTCTATTGATATGAAGAACATGGACTTGCAGCAACAGTCAGATCAGTTTACAGCTCAGGCTACTATCGACGCTATGTTCAGTGATCAATCAGCAGCCAACGCTTCTGCTCAGTTCAACGCCTCCAGTGAGAATCAGACTAATCAGTTCTTTGCTAACATGCAGTTGCAGGTAGACCAGTATAACTCTGGTGTAGCTATTGATCGTGATAAGTTTAATGCTCAGAATGCTTTGGTTGTTCGTCAGGCTAATGCTCAGTGGCGTCAGAACTCAACGACTATTAATACCTCTGCTCAGAACACAGCTAATGCACAAACTGCAGCTACCACCAACGCCTTGTCAGCCTCTATGATTGAGACCATATGGCAGCGTGAACGTGATCTGATGGACTTTAGTTTTAGGTCAGCAGAGTCAGCTACCGACAGAGCTCTTAGTGTGTTCCTAGGGGGTAAGCAAGACGACCTTCAGAGGCGCACAGATAAGAGTGCCAAGGATGCTGCAGCTAAAGAAGCTAAGGGCTACTTGTTAAACAAAATACTATTCGGTTAAGAAGGATACTAGAGTATGGACAAAGGTGAATTTGCATACCGTAAGAACCTAGAGAACGCTAGAGCTGCTTTAGCTCGTCGTCAGGAACTAGATTCGGGAACAAGTCAGTTTAAGAGTAATACAGCTGCTGAGACATTGGCGGCTACTAAGCAAGGCCTTATGCGGCCAAAGGCACGTCCTGAGGAGCCTGTTTCTGGTGGTATGGCCGAGGGAATGGGTATGGCTCTCATGGAGTCCTTTGCTAAGCGTGACAAAGCCAAACGTGCTGACGCTGAACGTAGTACAACAGGCGCTATGACTGAAGAGACCTACGCACCTACTAGCTCACCAAGACCTAATCTTAGAGAAGGTGATGACATCTATCAAGGACTTATTAAACGTGGCTTACCTGCCCATATTGCTGAAGGGTTTGTCATGAACATGAGAGACGAGTCAGGACTAAACCCTGCTATCAACGAAGCTAATCCTTTAGTAGCTGGTTCAAGAGGTGGTTTTGGTTTGTACCAGCTAACAGGTCCACGTCGTGTAGCCTACGAAGACTTTGCTACTCGTAAAGGTGTTGAGTTTGGAGACACTGGTGCTCAGTTAGACTTTGCAGTGTACGAACTAGAGAACTCTGAGTCCGCTGCAGCTAAGAAGATATTTGCTACAACTACAGCTGGTGAAGCTGGTGCAGCTATTGTTACGTCCTTCTTGCGACCGTCTGAGAAGCACCGAGCTCGTCGTGCCGCCAAGTATCGCTCCTATGACTAATTTGAATGTATAAGAAGGATTACCTTTAATGCCTATCTTCCCAGGACAATCCCTGACCGCTGAGCCGATGAATGCTCCATATGAAAACCCACCTGAGATGGTAGAACCAGAAGATGCTATTACGTGGCACCTGGACCGCCTCATAGAGCCCGATCGTGCTGAAGCCCTGTTGGACTCCATGGAGTTGGGACTTGACGTTGTAACGCTTACTGAGGGTATCCTACGGGGTGCTGTAATGGAAGGACAACACAGTATCGACGTGTCCCTTATCATTGCACCTGTTATCCATGAGTTTATAAAGACTACAGCTGACAAGGTTGGTGTTGAGTACGAAGAGGGTTTCCCTGACGACAGTGAGAAACGTACAGAAGTTAAGTACCAGATCAATTCTCGTAAGGCTAAGAAGATGATTGCTGACTACAGGTCCGGTTCCACCAAGGAGCCAGAAGTAATGGAAGTCAAAGAAGTAATGCCTGAACCAATGGACGAAGCACCTAAGGGTCTTATGTCTCGCATGTCTAAGTTAGAGGGAGATATTTAATGGGTTTCTGGACAGGTATGGCTAACGCCACAAAAGATAGAGCAGACCGTAACGAACGTCAAGATGCTAGAGATCAAGATCAGGCTCAACGAGATAAGATGTTTGACTACGCTAAGGCACAGGACGATCTTGCTACAAAGAGACTAACAGAGCAGGACTCTATTCGTGCTGAAGAGCTAGCCTACAATAGAGCCAACGCTGCGACTGCCGCTGATAGAGCTGACATTCTGTTTCAACAGGGACAAAATGACAGGTCTGTAGCTCAGTCTCAGCTTCTTTCTGATTTGTATGGTCCTTCTGTTTCAAGTGATACTGGTAGAGCTGGTACTAGTGGTTCTTCTACTGGTGTTACAAGTGTTGAAGCTATGAGGACATCAGGTATTCTACTTAGGGATCGTTTAGAGACTGAACTACCTCAAATGACAGATGATCAAAAAGCTTTCTATGAACCTTTCTTAAATGACCCTAAAGGCGCACACGGTCTTATGACTTGGGTTAAGTCTCAAGTTGATGACAACAAAGACTTAGGTATGGCAGACATTCCTGACCTTATTCACATGGTTGGTTTGGTCGAAGGTAAGGGTCAACAAGCCTACACCGATATGACTGAGAAGTTAAAGAATGGTTTTGGAGTTAATAACCCAGAAGAGATGATTGAGGCTCTTAATGTAGCTAGGGCTTATACAGCTGACACTCTTGTATGGGGTGTTAAACGTGAAGCTCCGACTCAACTTGGTCAAGCTGACGTATACAAGCAGTTTACAACTGAAGTAGGTATGGCTGCTTCGTCGTTTATGTCCGTTAACAAAGATCAACCAACTGACAAGTCAATTAAGGTGGGTAGACTTTACGGTGTACTAAAGAATGGTTCCTCTACTGAAGCTATGGTAAACGATGCTATGTTTAAGTTGTATGATCTTGGTATTGGTCAGCAAGAGGCCTTAGCTTTGCAAGGTCAAAGTAACATTATAGACAAGTACTTCCTAGGTAGAGACAGCACACCTGTTACACCTGTCGGGGACAACCCTACTCCTACTGTGGCTATATCAAACGAAGAGGTTCTTGCAACTATCTTGAGTAACCCTACTATCTCAGACGACGAGAAGAGGAATGCTCAGGCCGAGTTTGATGCTCTGAACGGTGTGTCCAGCGATGTGTCCAGCGGTGTAACTAGCCCACCTGCTATGGGTGAGCCCACCAGAGGTGGACCTGGGTTTGACACAGGTACTCCACTACGTTCAGACTTAGGTGGTCTCCTTCCTGAGCAGTTAACTGCTATTGATTCCGCTATTTTAGATAACCCAGAACTTGAAGGTGTTGCAACAGCTCTGAAGTCAGGTGAGGCTACCAGAGAAGCCTTAGGTTCTTTCCTATCTAAGGTTCCTTCTAGAACCGATGACACAGTCGGTGTTGTAGCCTCAGGTGGTGTGGCACTTGCAGCTGGAGCTTTGAAAGGACTTGGGGATGTACTAGGGTTCATTTCTGGTCTTTCAAATGATGAACGTATGTCACTCGACGCGGCTAAGTTAGATGCAACAGGTGAACGTGTTCTTGCTTTTGCTAACAGAGTTTACAATGAAGGTGCCTACAAGTTTATGAAAGACAAAGACCCTTCATCAGAGCCTGTTATTGACTCTAGTCCAGAAGAGCTAAGAAGACTAATACAGTCTATGCCAGTACCAGACGGGATGGCCCAGGCGTTCCCTAATGAGAACACAGGTATCCAAGATAAATCCTTGACCGACTCTCAAGCACTATACGACATCCTGGAAAGTGATATGTCTCAGGCTGTTATTGACGAAGCTATTGTAGCTTTTGAGAGGGATTACGGTGCTGGCTCAGCTGATGCTGCATATGAAATGATTACTTCCCGTCAATAATAATAATAAGGACTGGAGTCCAACATGGTTACTTTTGCTAACACTTTTAATCCACAAGATATCGACCAAGAGGTTGACGAGTTTGGTCGTCCAATAGACGTAGTTCAGGATAGTGTTGACTCTCTTGAGGCTACCTCTTTGGGCGTACCTACCCCTGTCCCAACTCCCACTCCTGTAAAAGAAGAGGCAGCAACCAGTACAACACCTACTCTCGATAAGTATAGAGGTTCCGCACAGGTAGCAGAGCCTCAAGCTAGCTCAACTCCAACGCTTGATAAGTATAGAGGTTCTTTATCTAGCCCACAGTCCACCTCCACTACACCTACCTTAGACAAGTACCGTAACTCTGCAGGGCCTTCTGCAGCTGATTACAATCGTGCTGACTCTTTGTTACCAGAGGGTATTGCTCCTAAGTCCTACTCAGCCGATGATATCTCTGAGAACGATGACTTGTATAGTATCGTGTACAAGTACATGGATGACAGGTACGGTATCCAATCTCTTGAGGGTGCTTCTAGGGAGAACGTAGTAGAGAAGTTCTTAAACAACCGTCGTGGCGTCTCTATGACAAACTCTGTTCGAGTCCTCGCAGAGACAGACTATCTTATTGATGTAAGAAATAACCCTGAGCGTATGGAAAAAGCAGGACGTGCCTACAACCTCTATCAACAAATGGCTGATATAACTTCAGACGAAGTATCTTGGTCAGAGGTGGGTGATGCTTCTGTAGACGTTATACGTA
>Ga0222646_100436_pt1 | contig 12089 bp, 19 predicted proteins | sample AntAcemetagen293_FD_179819 | JGI IMG/M metagenome (GOLD analysis project Ga0222646, IMG submission 179819) | Saline water microbial communities from Ace Lake, Antarctica - #293 | ecosystem: Environmental > Aquatic > Non-marine Saline and Alkaline > Saline | place: Antarctica: Ace Lake | collected... | reverse complement strand
ACTCACACAGGATTGTCAGGTTCTCTAGCTGGTCGGCATCGGGGGTGTTGTCGATGTCATGGCGTAGGGCGGTTTCGCTTTTGGTCATCTCCGCAAGGGAGAAGTTGGCAGTGAGTTTCATATGAAGTCCGCAGTCTTAGGTTTAATCTTTAAGCATGTGAGCTCAAAAGCGTCAACGCTTAGGTCTGTGGCCAACTTCTGTCTGACCACGTAATTTTTCTGGTCACACTCTCTGGCGGTTACCGTTAAGCCCCCATTGGCAAACCCGCAGGAACTATTAGTAAAACAAATAAACGCAACGGGTATCCAGACAAACATAGCAATACTCCAAGTTATTTGACGACGTTCCGCAGTTGATCGCCCTTGTCTTTGCTGCCCATGCTAGAGCCAAAGTAGTAAGACAGAATCTGCGTCACCGCCGCTGACAGCACGCCTAAAATGTAAATCAGAATATCTTTGGCCTCGGGCTTCACCTCCACAAAGATCAGCACCGCGAACAGTAGGAACGATAAGCCTACAACCCCTAGCGCCAAAGCTGGCGTAACAATTTTGTTAAGAAGAGGCGCATTCGCACTCGCAGCAATAGACACCTCGCGCTCACGAGCGCTGTTTTTATCTTCAAGAATAGCTTTAAATTTGTCATGTTCGAGTTGTTTAATTTTGGCTTCCGCTTCCGGGTCTTTGTTGATTGCCTTCATCACCGCGTTTACTTCATCTTCGACGCCAAGCTGTTTAGAAAGCGCACTAACTGCCATGCCAGCCAAAGGGCCACCCAGCGCAGTTGCAATACCGGGCGCAAAGCCTTTAACCATCGCGATAAGATCATCCATTTCCACCCCTCGTATATATGGCCCACACCAATACGGCGATAACAATCACGCCGGATAAAACAGAAACCGTAATCAAAATACCGTTAATCCACGCCCAGACTGTTTGTTTGCGCTTGTATCTAGCTAGTGCTTCAGCCTTGACCGCTGCATCTCGTTTGCGCTTTGCATCAGCTTGAAACTGCAACCAATCGTCCCACAACCCCGCCCGCCCGCAGTAGATCATCAGCTCTTGCAGTTCTTTTTCGTTCCGTTTGATAGCCTCTAATGCAAAGAACGCTTCAGAGTCTGAGCCTGATTGACCGGCTTTCTTAGCTATCGCAGCTTTGTTATCAAAGAAGCTGAACAGGTGCTGCCCCGCTGCCATGATGTCCCCACCATTGGCCACAGTTTCTTTAATAACTGCAAAAGCAGCGTTGGCTATGGCAAGTTCGGCTAGCATGGAGTACTTTGTTAAGGGTAAAGCCGTACTCTACCCCTGTGTTTACGCGGCGTCCAGTGCAGTTTTCCTGTCCCATACCCATTGTGCAGCAGCGGCAGCGTCAAACGGAATTGTTGCATCCATATCGCCGGGTTGTGCTGGGTCGGGCTGTGTCCAGTTAGCGCCCACAGCCGCGAGGTAGGTTTGCAGGTCCGCTTGTGTGGGGATCACTTCAGCGTCGCCCGTGTCGTCGTTCTCGGTCAGGCCCACCATCACCATGTTGCGTGGGCTAGGCGTGCTGGGGTCACCAACAACGTACACACCACCAACACCGTTTTCGTGTAAGCAGAGAAACGAGGGGATAGTACCCTCGGCGGTAAGACGGTATTTAATGCAGTGATGTGCCATTTAAAGCTCCTTGTTGGGCGTATTGCCCTGAGAAAAGATAAGCGCCAAAGTGTCCAAGCACGCACCAAGGTGCAGCCCAAACGGTTCCACCGTGTTCACGGTATAAGTGGCAGAAGTTGTAGTCCTCAGACAGCAGTTCGTGGTCTACATTTTGCACCTTAAAGTAGTCGTAGACCTTGTCTTCTGGGTTGATGGTTACGCCGCCGTTTGTGTACCAACCAACGTGTGGCTGTATTTTCTCAAAAACATCGCGGCGTATCAACATAAATCCTGTGCCAATGTGCTTGACTTGAAAGGGCAAGTCCGGGGATACCATGTCGTGGCCATCAAGATGATTGATGTTGAATATACCGGTGAGCGCGGACAAGTCCGGGTGGTTAAGCACTGCCCCCTGCCGCACCTTGTTCCAGTTAATACCCTTCATGGGCACAGGACCGCCAATAATCCCTTTGTCCGCCTTAATCATCCGGGCAATATCGTTTGCCACAAACTTCTGGTCGGCGTCAATAAACATTAGGTGGGTGGCGTCATCCATCTGGAGGAAGTGGTGCGCACATGTATTTCTTCCGCGTTGGATAAGAGATTCATTGCCAAGAAAAATGCACGTTAGTTTGATACCGTGCTGAATACAGGCTTCTTTAAGCGACAACAAAGACTGCGTGTACTCGGTACACATCATGCCGCCGTAACAGGGTGTGCCGATGACGAGGTGCATTACGCTACCTTCTGCTCAGGATCGGGAGCCTGCTCCAGCAGGGGCGAGTTGGTCAGGGACGAGCGGTCAAACACGCTGAAACCACGACGCTCGGCAAACTTGGCTGGGTCATTGGCCCACTTGTCTGCACAGGCTTCCAGCCAGCGCATGGTCATCTCGTGAGTCGGAGCGTTGCCCTTGGAGATCAGTTCGTTTTCCATGTTCAGGTAAGCAAACACTTCCGCCTGCGCCTGTGCAGCGTTGATGCCAAGGTCAAACAAGTAGATCAGGTTGCCCTCGTCGATCATACCGTTGCGGCTACGGGCGGCGTTCAGACCCTGTTTCATGCAAGTCATGATGTGGTACTTGGATTCCTCCAGCTCGTACATCTCTTCGGTGATCTCGTCCACGCCCAGCTTTTCCATCAGTTGCTGGTGCTGGTTGACAAAGAAGTTCATCTTACGCAGTGCGCCGTTAACGTGGTTGTGGGTTCCTTCGAGGTGGCTGTTCAGCTCCAGAATCTCAATCTCAAGCAGCTCACGGTCGAGGTCGTCGGTGCAGGTCTCAAGCTCGCGCTCTTTCTTCTTCAGCTCGTTTTGCTTCTTACGCAGGCCAATGTATGCCTCTTGCAGCGCGGAACGGGTGCGGTCGATCTCTGCAAGGCTGTGCTTCACAGAGCGTATCGGCGTGATTGCCGTCACATCCAACGTCACTGACATGAACTGGCTGTGGGACTTGTGGAAGTTGCTGGTGTCGCGCACGACAGCAGGCATCCGGTCTTGGATGTTTTTCAACATCAGGTTGTACTCTGGCTTGGTCACAGTCAACGCTGTGTTAATGTCATTAAGAATTAAATCATTGTTCAAAATAGTTTCTCCTGTTTGTTATATTGTATTTTACAGACCGCCGTGTGCGTTAGAGCAGGCAGCAAAAGTCACATTAGTAGCAAGCAAATCGCCGAAATCCGTAGCGTTGCCGGTAGTTGCTATTGTGATGTATTGAATTACGTTTGTTTCATAAGGCGAAGCCCCAATTGCGCCCCCTGCAAACAAACCTCTTGTTGAGGAAGAACACGAAGCCATAAGATAGTTTTCTGCTACAAGGTCACCAAAATCTGTAGCATTTCCAGCGGAAGCAATAGTGACAAAAGAAATCACATTAGTACGACCAGCATCCATTAATCCCCCTGCAAATACGCCTATTGTTGAACTTGAACAGGCAGAAACGCCATTGCTAACTACTGTAAGGTCACCAAAATCTGTAGCATTTCCAGCAGAAGCAATAGTAATATATTGAATGACATTGGTGTAAGGGCTTTCTCCTCCCCCAAACAAACCTCTTGTTGAGGAAGAACACCCACCCATATTTTTTGTATCAGATAAAAGATCGCCAAAATCGGTTGCGTTTCCCGTTGAAGCAATTGTGATGTATTGAATAACATTGGTGCTTACACCACCAGCAAAAATACCCCGTGTCGAATTCGAGCAAGCGGATAGCGGTTCTACTATGGCTAACAAATCGCCAAAATCTGTCGCATTACCTGTGGACGCGATAGTTACATAATTAATTACGTTCGTAGTTGGACTTTCACCCCCGGCAAAAACTCCCCTAGAAGATGATGAGCAACCTGCTAAATTATTCCTAGAAGAAGTTAAATCACCAAAATCTGTAGAGTTACCTGTAGAGGCAATGTTAACGTATTGAATGGTATTTGTTCTAACACCTGACGAAGCCCCGCCACCAAATAAACCCCTTTGGCTTTTCCCCGCCACAGGCCACAGCCCTTGCTTCTGCCAGTACGATACTTGGTCAAGCGTCCACACACCAGAGGCAGCGCCGTCTTGAAACGGGCCAGCAGGAGCTACGGCGACAGGTCTAATAATGCCAGCGTTCCAGTTTTTTTGTGACATTTATAGTCCTCCGTGGGCGTTGGAGCAGGCGGCGAGGGTATAAACCACGGAGGTCAAATCGCCATAGTCAGTCGCATTACCGGTTGAAGCAATGGTGATGCTTGAAATAACATTTATGGACTGCGAATCAAGGCCGCCGCCAAAAAGGCCAATTGTCGAATTGGATGTTGAGGACAAATAGTAGGCCGCTGCTGTCAAGTCACCAAAATCTGTAGCGTTGCCAGTTGAAGCAATCGTGACGTATTGAATGACATTAAGGGTGGTGTTGTTATAGCCCCCTGCTGTAATTCCTCTGGTGGAAGAAGAACAGCCTGCGGCTACGGAATTTGTTGACAACAAATCACCAAAGTCTGTGGCATTACCGGCTGAGGCGATGGTAATGTACTGAATGACGTTTACAAAAACGCCCGATGTTTCGCCGCCAGCAAATAAACCCCTCGTGGTGCTTGAGCATGACGCTGGGCCTAAATTTCCGGTCAACAAATCACCAAAGTCTGTGGCATTACCGGCTGAGGCAATAGTGACATAGTCAATGACGTTGATGTAGCCAGAATATCCGCCACCAAAAACGCCGCGAGTTGCGCTGGAACAAGCCGAAAAAGATCGCCGCGCAACAGTTAAGTCGCCAAAGTCCGTAGCGTTTCCGCTCGTCAAAATGGTAACGTAATCGATGGCGTTTAATTGTGTATTCCCGGCGGTTCTTCCACCACCAAACAACCCCCTTGTGGAGGATGAGCATGATGCCAAAGAGTTTCTTGCGACAGAAAGGTCACCAAAATCGTTTGCGTCTCCAGTTGTGGAGAAGTTTATAAATTGAATGGTGTTTATGGCTGTGGATGCAGTTATGCCCCCCCCCCCAAATAGCGCAACATTTCCCGAGGGGGGCGGAAAATAGTTCGGCGGCCACAAGCCTGCACCTTGCGCCTGATACTGCGACACCAAATTCCAAACGCCACTATATGACGGCATAGACTGCTCCTTTGTGTTGTTTGGTGGTCATGCGAGGCCCCCGTGTGCGGATGAGCAGGAAGCCAAACCAAAACGGGCTTGCGTCAAATTACCAAAGTCTATGGCGTTTCCAGAAGAAGAAATATTTACATAATCAATTAGATCAACTGCATTGCCCCCTCCAGCAAACAAGCCGCGAACAAGAGAAGATGTGCCTGTTAAACCTTGACGACCAGATTGCAAATCGCCAAAATCTGTGGCGTTGCCAGTAGAAGCTATAGTAATGTAACTTATAGTATTTGTTGGGGATTGACTTCCACCAGCAAACAAACCTCTCGTGTCCGAGGAACAACCCGCAAGCGCACTTTGCACTTGAGTTAAATCACCAAAATCAGTAGCGTTTCCTGTAGACGCTATAGTTACATAATCAATAACATTTAGCTCTGCGCCGCCGTCTGTGCCTCCCGCCCAAACACCCCTTGCGGATGATGCGCAACTTCCTTGCCCAAAATAACGGGCAATTGTAAGATTACCAAAATCAGTAGCGTTTCCTGTCGTAGCTATTGTAATGTAGTCAATTGAGTTATTTCCAGACTCAAACATTGAAAACAACCCACGAGTTGAATTGGCACACGCAGCGGCTTTGTCTGCGGATGTATTCAGATTGCCAAATGACGTTGTATTTCCAGTTGTGGCTATGGTGAGGAATCTTAGAGCCACGCTCACAGACGGCTCTCCACCGCCGAACACACCTCTTGTGCTTGAGGAGCAACCCCCAACATACCTTTTTCCTGAGGAATAGTCCCCAAAATCAGTGGCATCTCCTGTTGAAGAAATTGTCACATAATCCATTATGTTATAGTTTGTTGCGGAATACGCCCCAGCAACAAATACAGCTCTTGGCGCAGCAGGCGTCACACTCCCACTAGCCGCACTATAAGGCCCCGGCCCATATGTGTTGAGCGCCCACACTGTAAACGTGTACGGCGTGCCGTTGGTTAGTCCTGCGACTGATACAGGAGACGTTGCACCGCTAGCCGTAATGCCACCGGGGTTAGACACTGCGTAATAGGCAGAGACAGTAGAGCCGCCAGTATTAGAGGGTGCAGTAAAAGCTACAGCCGCAGAATTATCCCCACCCGTAACTGTGCCAATAGTAGGCGCATCAGGGTTCTTTAGCGGGTCGTAGCCGGGCCGTATAAAGCCAGCAGGGTAGCGCATACTCATAGCGTACCCCTTAGCTTGCGCTGATTACTTCGTAGCTGATTGTGTAAGTAATACCGCTTGACGTTCCAGACGTTACGCTGATTGAGGTGCCTTCCATCAAATACAACGAGGTGGTTTTGTCCGCCACAATCAGAGTGGCATCAGCCGGTACAGACACTGTAGACACAATCGGGTAGGCCGTGCCACCTGATGGAGCAGAGCCCTGAGCAACAGCACCGTTGGTGTAGATAGACACCGTAACGTCCACTGCGTTCGTGCCATCGACGTTGGCCGCAACGATGTTATTGATCTTAAAGACCTGACCGCTTGACGCAGCATTGGGCACTAAAACAAGCGCCGTTGTAACACCGGGTGTCAGGTATGTCGTTGTGCCGGAAGCTGTTGTCGCGGCGAGTAAGTTTGGGTTAGCCATAGTAGCTCCTTAGAATCCGAAAACCATTGAGATCATTGTTGCCTTGGCTTGGGATACGCCAGAAGCTGCGGCGGTGGCTGATGTCCACGTTGTACCATTAGACACCAATACGTTACCAGATGTGCCGGGTGCTACGGCCTGCAAAGCAGATGTGCCGTTACCCAGCAAGACATTATTAGCTGTTAAGGTTGCTGCCCCTGTGCCGCCGGAGGCTACGCCAATCGCCGTTGACGCCGTAACCGTAGTACCGTTTAACGGGCCACCAAAGCCTGTAGAGGTAAGCGTAGTGCCATCCCATGTCATGCCGGAAGACGCACCAAATGCACCGCCGTCATTAAATTGCAGTTGTGTATCAGCGCCAGCAGCGGAACCGCCACCCACAGACTCAAAGTCTGACCCCGTCCAAGCCACAATGGCTCGGCCCGCTGCGGGGATAGTAACGCCTGTCGTTGGCCCTGCGCCGCGAATAACAATGCTTTGCGTACCCGCCGTGTCGTTGATGACTACGTAGGTTTTAGACTGTGCGGGGACCGTGATGTTGCGAGTAACCGAGCCGTTGGCTGTCCAACGAATAATTGCGTACTGAGCGCTGGTACCTATCAAACCCGTACTGTCGTATGCACCTTCGGTAACGGTCAGCGTAGCATCTGCATCGGTGGAAATTGTCTGGGTACCCGCAACTGCGGCGTCAACAACCTGAGAAATAGCGTTATTAACGGCACCGCCCCATTGGCCGGACAGTGTGCCCGTGGCCGGAAGAAGAAGTCCTATTAGGTTTGTGCTTGCCATTTAATGCCCCTATTGCGTAGAAATTTGTGTCCAACCGGGCGAATTCGCGTTATCAATACCCGACCAGCCCGGTGTTTGTGGATTATTGATATTTTGCCAGCTAACGCCCTGTGTGTCATCTATAATTTCCCACAAGAACCGCCCACCGTTTGTTTCCGTCAAAGCCATCGCCTCAGCGCGGCTCACTACATACTCAGCACCGCCACCAAGAACATCGGTAATTGTAACCGTCTCTGTCAAAAACTCCGTGTAGAACGTGCCCCCCAGAGAATCATCTGCAATCGCCATCGCCTCGTTGATGGTCATAATCAGCACGGCAACCTGTGCTTCAGCGATAGCAATAGACTCGGAGATGTCCCCCAAGAACAGCGCAACCGCTGTTGCCACATCCGTAATACCTGCTGACTCTGCTACCGTTTCGGTGTAGTCTGTCTGCGCTTCATCCGTATCCGCTATGGTCCGAGTATCCGAGACACTCACGGTGTAGTCCGTCAACGCTGCGTTTGCATCCGCAATCGCTGTAGTCTCAGTAACCGACCCCGCAAACCCGGCGATAACTGTTTGCGCCTCAGCAAGAGACGTTGATTCTGATACCGCGGTGTTGATTGTCAGCGCTACAGTCTGCACATCCTGAATACCTGTGGTACCGCTCCAAGACGAGTCCCCCCAAGCACCAAGCCCCCAAGGAGAGCCGTTGGTCAGAGACTCTTCAATACTTACATCGATTAGCAACCCGCCCGTAGTGGAGTCGGCAAGGGCAGCGGTCTCCGCAACGCTAACAGCAAAGGTCTCGCCCCCGCCCCAAGCGTTGTCATCCCATGCCCCTGACCCCCAAGCTACGGCCATATTACGTCAGTGTCAGTGTGTATGTAACTGCAATAGAGTCACCGTTAACAACGGCCTTAGAGCTAGAGAAGTCCCCCGCAGAGAACAAAGTTCCCGTCGTGTTGTCCTTTGTAGCGCTGCCGCCAATGTTAATAAAGCAGCCTGCTACTGTGCCCGTGCTGGTCATAGCAAACGCCACCGCAGATGAAGTTGCCTTGCTTGCAGCTGCCGCGGCGGCAAAAGATGGTGTGGGGCGATTGCCCGAGTACGTAGGGGCGTTAGTCAGACCAACTTCCAACCAACTCGCGTGCGAGGCTTGCGTATCAGCAGCAATAGCGGTCCCAGTACCCTTCAAGCCCATGACAACGGCGCCAGCGGCAGAGTTACCCAAAATGGTATTGAGAGTCAGGTTCTGGCCCGCGGTCGTTACCAAGTTGTAAATAGGTTCTTCCCACTTGACGTTGCCATCAGCGTCGTAGCAAACGGCGTGGTAGTAGCCCTGAATAGCCATCGCATCTTCGGGCGTAGTGTTGTACTTTGTGGATGCCGCCATGCTGTCAACGGCGCTTAGTTTGTCTGTGCTCATGTGAGACTCCTTAATTAGAAGAACGAATCAACGCCGCCGTTGCGTTATTGGGTGGCATTGTGATGGTGAAACTGGCAGTGGATGTTTTGTCAGACCCGAAGTCCAAAACAGCTATCGCCTTGTCGCCTTGGCTGGCGTTGTAAATCAGAGCGCATCGTGCCGTAACCGCGGCACTAAACACAACGTCATCAAAATCGACAAATGCTGTGTACCCTGAGCTGCCAATAGTAATGCCCGTCATCTGGGCACCACCTGCCACGTACCCTGAACCCGTTACTTCGTTTGCGGTCGTATAGACCGTTGTATCGGCATTCAAAGTGGCATCGACCGTGTATAAGGCGATCTTAATCGTGTCCGTGAGCAAATCATGGACACCCTCGTACAACTGCGCTTTGAAGCTGGTGGTCTGGGTTTGAACGATATTACTCATGCTACAGGTGTCCGTACTTGGCCGTCACGATAGGCATCCGTGCGCTGTTTGCCGTCACCCAAATTCTTGAGTAGTTGCATGGCCTGCATGTACATTTTCTCATACACAACAAAGTCAGCCTGCTCGCCCTTCATAAAACGAAGCGCCTCAATCAGTGTGCCGTTGAGCAGCGCACTGTCAAAGTTATCACCTAGCCACGTATTACCTGCTGTGACAATCGACTCTGGGTAGTAGTAATAGTGCAGCTCCGCGTTGTAGTTAGCGTCTGGCGTAGGGCCTAAAATAAGGGATAGCTCGTTGACGTTAGCTGACTGCGGGCCAAAGATTGCGTAGTACTTTGGTTGTCCTGTTGAGGTCGGGTTGGGGTACGCCTCGCGCATGAAGTTCACATCTTTGTTCAGCAAGAAGGCGTAGTCGCCTGTGCCGCTGGCAGGGTAAACGGACAGGCTGTAAACAGACAGGAAATCCTCGGGACATGCAAGATATGGATTCGAGGCGGTTAGCACCCCTGTCACGTTCTTACGCAGGTTGGCAATCTGAATCGCGTTGTATATTTTTTGTTCTGCCTGCTGTGTGAACAAGGCAAGCTGATCAGCAGAGAACGTATTCTCCGTGATGTCTTGGATGTTCTGTGTCAGATCAGCGTAGTTCATGGGGGCCCTTATTCGTCCTGTCTAATATCATGTCGTGAGGGCTGTGACAGTGCCCATTTGGCTCTGTGAAACAAGGTCCTTGGTCACGGCCACAGGCATCATTCCTATGGCGACGAAGGAAGAGTCTCCCGGGGCGTTTACGTACACGTCCAACACCGAGGCCCTATCTGGGCGAGGCTCCTGCAATGCCTGTGGATCCGATACGGATCTCTTGGGCATCAATTGCGGGTGCTTCGGCTCATAGCATTCTACACAGACCTTAAACCCTGTCCATTCCTTTTTCAAGGCGGTGTACTGGTACGAAAAACCACAGCGGTCACAGATCGCTAGTGCGTATTTGCCTGAAGCAAAACCGCCCATGGCTTAATTCCCAACAGCCGGTGAAATAAATACACTAGCCGAGTCTCGGTCTTCCGCGGCTGCGCGCGTAAACTCTTCTTCGTAGAGCTGCTTGAGCATAACAATACGGTCCGGGGCCTTTTTCAAGGCCAAGTAGTAAGACAAGCCCGCCACCAAACAGGGGAGGAATCGGAAAACCACATCGGCATTGTTTGTGAAAGAACCCGCGTCCTCAATGCGGCGAATACCGTAGTAGACCAAGGTGTAGGTCGTGGCCGCATCAGGGGCAGGATAGACAAAGAGCTTCGGGACCGTTGTGCGTTGCAAGTAGTACTGCGAGGGCCTGCCTGTTGTTAGTTTGTTGGGGACAAATAGGTATTCGTTTTGACTAATCCGGTCAATGGAGACATCCTGCTGTGTCAATCCCGTGCCCGTGCGGACAACAGCAGACAGAAGGTTTACGGTGTCAGTTGATAGGCTGTATTCAGCTTGGCCCACCACCATTGGCAACTCCTGTTGCTGGATAGTCCACAAGTTCAAGCCTCGGTTAGCCCACTCCGCAAACATCAAATTCAACGACCGTCGGGCCGTGCGCATGTCATATCCCGTGCGAGACTCAATGCCACAGCGCTCAAACGCCTCTTCGATGATGTCATCGAACTCGAGGTTGAATGTTGCTGTCCCAGAAGTGGTCATGGCTTCTTCTTCGCGGTTTTAGCTGATTTTTTAAAAGCCTTAGCCGTTGGTGCGCCGGGCGAACCAACCTTGCGCATCTTCTCGCCTGAACCGGCTTCAATGCGCTTGCGCTTTTTGTTGATGTTGTCGTAGAGTCCGGGTTTGCTCATGGCTTATTTCCGTTTCTTAGCTGGGACAAGAGCCTGCTTTATCATTTTACAGATGTCAGGGCTTTTACTTAACACTGCGCATCTCCATGAACCTGTCCAGCTTCTCGTTCATCGACTTAAGCTGATCCAATATTCGGTTGATATCGGCATGGACCTCGGCCTTTGTAACGTACTCTTTGGCCATCTCTTCACGAGTGCGGTTCATAAGTATCGTCACGCGAGCAAGCTCCGCCGACTTCTCTTTTAACGTCCAACATACCAAGCCCAGCAGGATGGATAAGACGAAGTTCCAAATAGATAGGTCCATCTCAACAGTTCCATGCTTTCAGGGATAAAGCCTTGCGCGTCGACTTCCCCTTCTCGTCTTTCATCGGGCCGGGCATCCCAGACATTCTGGCGCAGAAAGACTTTCGCCGTGCTGCGTCCTTGTCCGTCTTTGGTTTCGGCGCCGGAGGCTTTAACCCGGGTTTTCCCGGATTGGCCTTGTTGTAAGAGGCTCGCCCTTTGGCGTTCAGGCCGCCCTCCTCGCTCTTACCCTCTTTCCTCGTCCATGCCGCTGTCTTAACCATGGAAAATAGTGACCGAGGTCACATTTGTCACATCAACATAAACATCCGACTCAAACACCACCCCCTGATCAGGGATTATGATATTGTGGAGGTCCGCACCAGCTGGCGTGTTTATTGTGATACGGGCAACGCCTGATGCGCCACCGTCCTTTAAAACAACCGATCCAGCAGACGCGCTGTTGGTTAAAACCAATGATTTGACGCGT
>Ga0222646_100435_pt1 | contig 12103 bp, 12 predicted proteins | sample AntAcemetagen293_FD_179819 | JGI IMG/M metagenome (GOLD analysis project Ga0222646, IMG submission 179819) | Saline water microbial communities from Ace Lake, Antarctica - #293 | ecosystem: Environmental > Aquatic > Non-marine Saline and Alkaline > Saline | place: Antarctica: Ace Lake | collected... | reverse complement strand
GGAGCCTGCAGTCAATCTTTTCGAGGTTCAAGCTTCGAAGAAGTGGCAAGCCAAAGCCAACAGCATGGCGCTGAGATGGCTGCAATGGCAGATCAGCCCCACCTAGATGCCATGTCAGAAATGATGATCATCCTGGAATCAGGACACGTCCAAGAGTGGATGGACGCCAAGATGGAATTCTTTGCGCTGCTGCCTGACGATGGTGAATAAGGCCACCAATAAGGCCAGCCAATAAAACTGTAGGCAAGCCCAACTAGTGTGTTACCTAGATGACCCTTGGGGGCGAGGCTGATGTGGAAACCAAAAACAATTGCCATTGTGACTAGTCTCGCACTCTTTGGCTTCATTGGCCTTGTCACTGACAGCCCAGAACCACAACCAACCACCTCACAAACAGCCTCACAAGCCCAATCAACCCCCACCGCGTCTGCCTCTCAGGAACCAAAGCCCGAATCCAATGAGACTGAATCTGTTGATCCTGAGCCAAAAGCAACCCCTGAAGCCAGCTCCAGCCCAGCTCCATCGGAGCCCGGGCAGGAGACTGCCAATGAAGAGCTGGTTGCTGAGGAGGGTGGGTCTTCTGAACAAGTCGATAGGTTCACGTTCTTGCTTGCAAGCATGGAGATCAAACCAGAGGTAACAAGTGGTTATGACAGGGGTCTGTTCAAGCACTGGATAGATGCAGATGGAGACAGCTGTAATGCCCGCGAAGAAGTGTTGATTATAGAATCCCTAGAACCTGTCACCTTGGATGCAGGCTGCAAGGTGCTAACCGGCAGCTGGTTCTCAAGCTATGACGCCGTTGTGATCACTGATTCATCGAAGCTAGACATTGACCACATGGTTCCACTAAAAGAAGCCTGGGACAGCGGTGCAGATGCTTGGAGTCCTGAAAGACGCCAAGCATTCGCCAATGACCTAGACCTTGCGGAAGCACTAATAGCGGTGAGTGCAGGCTCTAACCGCTCTAAGTCAGCAAGAGACCCCGCTGAGTGGCTGCCAACTAACATCAGCTACCGCTGCCAATACGTTGAGGACTGGATGGTTGTGAAAACCAAGTGGGAGCTGAGCGTGGATGTTAGGGAGTTTGAGGCATTGAGGGGTATAAGTGTCGGGTGTGCTAATTAGGACGGCAGATGGCTGCCTCCACCCCAAAGATGTCTTGACCTCCCCTTAGTCTGACAAATGAAAGGGGTCACACATGCCAGGGGAGTCGATTTTCAATGACGAGTCAGCAGCCACTGTTACAAAGATGGTGGATGGAAGAGAAACCCAGATTCCAATTGCTCAGTGGGCAGCGGAACTCGAAGCGGAAAACACAGACGAGATACCTATAAAAGAGTGTCCCGTCTGTGGGTCACGTATGCACAAGGTCATTCTCGGAGCTCCCAATGACGATGACCTTGCAAACCCTAAAGAGTGGGTAATCTTCACGGGCTGCATAGTAAGGCAGAACACTCCAGAGTGGCGGTGCTTGAAATGCGAAGATACTAACCCTGGTGAGGTCAATCCTCCAGCAGACACAGACCTCGACCAGTTGAACGACTAGATGGGCAGAAAGTACTTAGAGCGCCTAGATTTCGTGATGTCTTCGTCATCAGGGCTACAGCTAACCCGAATCACCTTGTGCTCCAAGTTGCCTAGCCTCCCAAATGTGTATGGGCTGCAGCCACCACTGCCCTAGTGGCAGTCCTTGCAGCACCTGTGACGATGGTTGTCTTCGGTATGACGCAATAGATCTCGGTTCTCTTTGACCTATCGACAAGAGCCATGCGGGGCGAGTACTAGCAATCTCAGCTTCCGAGTCAAGTCTTGCCCAAACGCTCCCCCCATAAAATGTCCTACCCCCAAGCTAGGTTTCGAGGCATGGAGATTTTAGGGTTTGTCCTTATCATTGGCTTTCTAGCCGCCGCGCTGGTCGTGGTGCTGCTCTTCTTTGCCATATTCTTTTTGCCGCCTGGAGGCCCATCAACACCTAGAGCAACGAGTGATCCAGAACAGATGGACGATGGCGATATGCACTCGGGGCCCTACGGTTACTCAGCGAATACTGCCTACTCTGAGACTCAATATGGCTCCATGTTTGATGAGGAAGCAGACTGGAACGAGGAAGAGCGCTAACTAGGCGTTTCTTCTCAATAAAGCAGTAAAGAACTAGACAAAAAAATCATCAAGAACTGCAGCGCTAAGTAACTGGCTAGCTTCCTAGCAACCCGGCCCCACGACCTCGGGTGCTCCAGTACAAGATGCGGCTCTAGAAACCTCTAGAGCAAGGCGTGGGGCTAAAGCCCCCGGTTATAGGAGGCATCATGATTAACGAGAACACCCGGTATGACCCAAAGAACTGCAGGCTCTATAAACCTGGCCACAAGACCCACTATGTGCAGTGCAATGTGATGAGAGATAAAAAGCGTTATCAGGCAAAGGTTGAACTGATTTCTCCATACTCCCTGCGGTTAACCACAAGGGCCCAAGCTGAGGTTCTCTATTACCACGATGCAGTGGCCCTGCAACTGAAGTGCCTAGCGGTAATAGATGGAGATATTCAGTACTGCCCGGAGTCAAACCTGCTCTATGTCAAGACCAATGGGCCAACTGGAAACACCAGGGGATCTTGGTTTCCTGCCTACCTGAGCAGGGAAGAGCTAACTATGTGTGAGAGCTCGGACAGTGACAGTGGCTATTTCATAAGACGAGGCAACGATAGTGACGCTGAATAATGTCGGTAGTCATTCTTGGTCTCTATAAAGGAGGTAAAAGATGAACGAGAACCAAAAGAAAACACTAACCATTGCTGCTACTGCTGCAGGCTACATCGTCTGGTTTATGGGCAAAGCGATGACTTCTGGAGTTAGAACCAGAAAAGGCACCGGCAGGAAGTTCTAGTCCGCTATTGATCGGTTCATAAGGAGGGAACATGAATCTGTTTTGGCCATCTCTTGGAGCCTGGGCCTATTTTGCACACAAGGCCCGCAAAGAGAAGCCGAAAGAAGACGCGATCTATGATCGCGCAATTCGTGACGCTGTTGAAGAACACTCATCGGAGCAGGATGATTACGACAAGTGGGTGAAGAGCCTGCCAACGATCTATGGCCCCTCGGGTTTCAATTTGAGGGCCAACACTCATTTCGCAGATGAGGGCGTTATCGACATGTATGCAGAGTATCTGGAGCGTCAGTTTGAATTGGACCAGGCTTTCGTGTCAGTTCTCGAATTGGAAAAAGACAACGTCCAACGCAGGTGGACCAGGGTGATTACCGTTCCGGTCCATACGGCTATTCACCAAACACCTCCTACCCAGAGGCCCAATAAGGTTCGATCTTCGATGAGGAAGCTGATTGGAACGAGAAAAACGCTAAACGACTCCGGTATCCACGCTCTGGTCAGCCGCGATGACTATCAGTTGCTTGAGCTCTTCAATTTGAATAGGCGGGTCCGTCTTGCGCGCCCTGCTATCGCAATGCGAACAAAATGGAACCAAATCAACTCTTGGATCAACGACAGCCTCGTTTTCCATGAGATGGACCGGGGTTCTGTGGTGAATCTCAATCGCAAGCCGTCGACTGGACAGGCAATAGTCGTCCGATGCGTGGAGGCGCGGAATCCCTTTCATTGGGGTATTGCAGCTGTTGCCAATAAACGCACAACAAACACTTTCAAACCATCCGCGCCTTGACGTGGTCTCGAGTTTCTATCGGTCGAGGAGAAGCTCCAAGGCCTGGCCTGAGAGGGCTGTGCCTGAAATATCGAGCAGATCGAAGCCACTTGTGGCGACACTAATAAGTAAAGTGAACGACACTGTTGAAACATAGTCAGCTACGGACTCCGGGACTTCGGGCCGACATAGCTCATCAACCCGATAAGCCCTAGGGCGCAATTCGTTTCTTTGAAGACTCAGTTTGAGTTGTGAGAATGCCCTGCTGGATGAGTAGCTAAGTGCTCGAATCCTTACTTTGAACTGCAAGTCCTCGGGCAGTAGGGGAATTACTTCATCGATTAGCTCAGACAAGCTCTGTCCCGCGGGGGATTCTTCAACACAAAGGGAGACCAGAAGGTCATCAGGACGAGATAGCTGACTGAGGTTCAGCCTGTGCTTTCGTTCCGCTCCCTCAACAGTCTTTATCTCCCAACCCAACTGCTTTGAGTCAAAATCGACCCGACCGAAAGATCCATCGTGCCAGCGTCCAATAGCGTCGGGCATGTTTGGGAATAACGAGGCAAATTTAAGTTCCCCCCAAAGGCCTTTCACCATTTCACGGCTTACTTGTTTGAACCCGAACAATTCCGCGAGGGTTCGTAAATGACTCAAGATGTCAGCCTGATTGTTCAAATTGGACATTTGGAGTTCGAGGGCGGCGCAGATTTCTGAAAAGTACACTTCGAGTTCGGAGTTGGACTGCAATAGCTCAACGACAAGGGCCCTGTCAAGCTTCTGCCCTTCGCCATTGATCTGTGCTTCGAACGCTACGCCAATGTCAATTCTCAATGCTCCTGTTTGAATTGGCCGGTTGGGACTGATCCTATCGACTAGGACAAAAACAGCTCGATTCGTGCTGGATCGACCCGCGTAGGCACCAGTCAATCCCTGGACTGGCTCAACCAAGTATGCGGAACTCCCCGAGTAGCTTCCTATTGTTTGGAATTTATCTAAGACTCGATTCATTTTCGTTCCTTTAGTCGATCGTCTGCGACAGGGTTTATCCATGCCCACCATGCAAAAAGCCTCTTGTCCGATGCGCTGTCATCAAACGGATTAGATTTCACAAGTCTTACTTGTACGGTGGGCTGTTTTTGGTTGAAAATCTCTCGGTCATTCGGGTACTTGTAATCTCCTGAGGCGTCGTCAACAAATCGTGACCTACCTGACCAGAGAAGATTGCCGATCGGACCGATTGGGTCAAGGTTCTTGCCTCTCAGGTTTTCGGTTCGTAAGTGGTCGATGAATATTAAAGTCACGACTTTGAAACCGATGGCGGAAGCGTCTTCTATCTGTCGAGATAGCAAATCGACGCCATTAGATTCAGGAGCATATTCGAAGGCTGCAAGCCGTTCATGAATTGCGACCAAGGGAATATCCTCAAAGATTAAGGCTTTTTCATCGGCAAACACCTTGTAGGCAGAACCTGGAGCAGGCTTGGCTCCAGATTTCTGAACATCCGTGAGTAAACCCCGGACAATCTCAATATTGTGCCCTCGAGAACGCTCATTGACTTGATGCAGATCCTCCGGGTTAAGCCACCTAACTGATGAACTGGCTAAGTCGCGTCCTATCACTGACTTCCTAGTAGGACTCGTTCCCTTTGAAACTCGGAAGTTTCTGATCCATTTGCTTATGTGAGTTGAGTTTTGACGAACCTGTTTCCGCAAGTCAGCAGCATTCTCGGCAATGTCGATGTACTTGCCGTGGAGGGCATCGGGCATAAAGAGACGAATGTACTCGAGATAATTCTGGTGATACCCAAAAAAACGCCCCCGCTGAGTAATTGAATCTTCGTTTAGAGCCGGCTTTCTAGGCATGAAGGTAACTTGAATGCCCTCAACTGTGAAGCCCCGATCCATAAAGATGCCGCCGATGAGTATCCAGAACCTCGACTCAGTCCATTTCACTCGATCTGTAACCTCAAGTTCCTTAAGATCCTTGCGAAGCTCGCGATTCTCGGAGTTCATTAGGACAACGCGAACATGCCCTAGAACAGTCTTTATCTCATCCTTAAGCTGACCGAAGGTAAATGAGATGTCGTTCGTTCCGCCAAGGTCTAGTGCTGCTTCTTCGAAAATGGTTACGTCCTCGTGGTCGAGGTTTTCACTTTGGAATGACCGCTTCCAAGCTTGAATGCGGAATTTTGCGACCGCGTGGAAGTGTCGGTGGGCCTCCTTTGTTTGCGCAACCTGCATCATCATTGAGCGGACATGTGAATTGTCCGTCAAGACCACCCTTCCTGTCTTGAGTTGGATGGCGCAACCAACAACGAAAGTCGCTAGCGCAATTACAGCCGTCTCATGTTCTGGGAATTCACTAGTTCGTTCGTTGATAACTTCACTGGTTGGGATCTTCCGTAAGTGATGGTTTCGAGCCGAAGACAAGAAATAGTGGTGCAGGCCCATGTATCCGGGTCCCGGTTCAAGGATGTAGGCGTAGTCGGGGTTCAGTACCTCGTCTATTTGCTGAAGCAGATTTGCCTGAGGCGTTGCTGTGTACATGATGTATTTTGAGAACTCTGAGCAGTGGTAAAGCTCTTGCATTCGCCGGCTCGTCACACTTCTCTCATCGAGACCCTTTTCCAGGTTTTTGCGCGACTTTGTATTGGGGGTTGCGCTGTCGCTCTCATCGTCAACTATGAGGAGCGGGAAATCTTGACTGAGTGCGGTGAAGCTCTCTGCGAGTGAGTCTGCGGTCTTTTGCAGTCCAGCTGTCTTCAGGGGTGCGATTACAGCTGTCGGTGGTTTCACGGATAAAGCACCTCTTTGCCATGCTGCCCATTTAGCGAGAAGCGAATTGAGGTCAGAGGTATCAGCCTGGATGAGCTTGTCTTGGATGATCCAGTCTTCCTGTCCATCTTGATTCGTCAGTTTTTCCCGAAGCCGCTTTAGAGTCTGGCTCTGGAGGAGTTCAGTGCTTCCAGAGGCCACAACCACAAGAGGAAAGCCGTTATCTCGTGCGACCGTTATGACTCCAACAATCGACCCAGTTTTTCCAGATTGAACTTGACCCAAAACTAGACCGCTAGAGCGCGCTACCCCATTTCCCAGAGCCAGGTCCATGATTGCCAATGAAGATGATTCAAGGTCCCCACGCCTAGAGTCTTCGAACGTCGAAACATAAGAGGACAGACTGCTCCCTAGGGTTGCGACAGGCTTCCCTTCAGAGAGACGCTTGAGCTCAATTCGGTTCTGAGTCACTGTTCCATCTCAGGGCGATGCGATTGACAGCGTCCAATAAAGCTTGTGACTTTGCGCCTTCGTACTTTGAGTATGCGAGTGCGATGCCGAGAACTCCGAAGAACTGCATGAGTGGTTCCAAATTTCGCCAGTCTGGGTCTGAAAAAGCAACAAAAAACGGGTGAGAGGTACTTACCTCAATTTCTACTCGCCCATATATCCGCGACTCTTCCCCCAGAAGCTTGCCGGAGACAGAGAGCAATTTCGAGTCAAGGGAATCAACAATCCTCACTTTGGCCGACCACAGGGACCCGTTCTCATCCATATGCTCATAATTAATCTCCGACATTAATTGAGCATCATTGTCAAGTGAGTCAGGCAGAGCCTCTTTGCCCCCAGTTTGATTAATTTGAGTAATCGTCTCGTAAAACTCCGGAGCTTTATTTATAGGAATGCCAACCTGAGCATTCAGCCCATCTGCTGATAGGTCGTCTGGCGAATTCTGTAACCCCCTGGGCTTAGGAACTTTGTAATGAATTGCCTGGTAAATGAAGTCGTAGTCACCTGCCCTGAGTTCAATTTTGAGCCTCTCGATGAAATCTTCCTCAAGATCTTCCCAGTCGATTGCATCTTTTGTATGGGTGGCAGAGAAACCGATGACATCTAATTCACCAAATAGGCGCATGTGCTGGATCTTGTTCGCCGTTGAGGAAATTGCTTTCGGAGAATAGGGGTCGTCCGGTCCTCCTTGAATCAGTCGACCCCTCCTAAAGAGTGCGAATCCGGTGCCTAAGTTCGACGCCGTGTCCTTGAGACCAACCCAACCTGACACTTTTTTGTCTCCACCTAAGTCAATTGAAATCTCTTTGCGCCAGCTGACCGTTTCTGCGGAATCTCCTTTGACATAGGGCGCACTTAAGATTCCAGGTGGAGTCCAGGACACCTGATCACCGTTGACAAATATTTCTAGGTCACCAGCAAGCAACTGTTTTCTGTACATCGAACCTAGGTAGCTACGAATTTTAGTTATAGTTTTGGTCTTCGGAAGTTGGTTTAGGTCTTCTAGGACGATGATTGTGTAGCTTCGGTCTTGGGTCGCACCAAAATTTATCGGGTCTATCTCTGAGACTTCATTTTTCAGGATTTCCTGTAGGTCAAAAAGCATCATTCGTTCGATGGGTTCACCGTAGACGCTAGTTCGAACTTGCCAGCGGTTTGCAAACCAGAAGCTAGCCGTCTTCATACCCATACCAAACTCATTCATCCGAGAAGAGCTCTGGGGAGGCCTGCTGGCGACCTTGAACGCCCTCTCGAAATCTGCAATCTCAATCCCTCTTGCGTTGTCCTCGACGGTTATTGAGCTCTTGCCATTTTTCTCCGCGATGTCAATGTTTACTCGCAAGATTTTTGGTTTCGCCGAATTGTCAGGCTGCTTGCCCCAATCAATGAAGCTCTGGACTGAATTGTCAACATACTCACCTAGTGCATACCAAGGTTTGTAATTCAGATTCTTGAAAACTGAGAATATCTCCGACTTTGGGACGATATTAACCATGTCTAGCACCTCCCATTTCGAAACCAGTTTCGACCGCTTTCAAATTTTGGGCCATTCGGTGAATGACATCTTGAATTAGGGGAATTGGGACCGAGTTTCCAATCGCTCTCCTCAAGGTGGTGCGAGATGCGCTTCGCTTGAAGGAGTCGGGGAAGCCCATGATCCTAAAGGCCTCACTGATAGTCAGTCGTCTCACGCCAATTCCGTCAAATATGAAATCACGCCCGGACGATTCGCCGGAGGACAAAGTCGGCGAGACCCCCATGGTTGAGTAAATTCGATTGTGTTGGCGATGGACCCTCGATAGGTGCTCTGTGTCCGGCCGCGCTCCATTTTTCCTTTGAGTTTTGTTGATGTATCCCGCAAAAACAAGTCCGCTCGCTTGCTCAATCCTCTGAGACTCTGGGAGCAACGTGTACTCACTCTCCCGAAGATATGCACTCGGGTCCGAAGTGTCCAGGAAGTCTCGGAGTCTCGGACGAAATTTTGGAAGAGGCGGAGTCAGGTCAACAAATTCATCGTGGCGGGAAGATTTGCTGCCGATGATTATGGTTCTCTCACGGTTTTGCGGCAATCCGAAGTCTTTTGCATTCAACACCGCGCTACTGGTTGCGTAACCCATGTCTGAGAGGACGGAAAGGATCCGCCTGAATGTCCTGCCTCGATCGTGCCCGACGAGGCCTTTGACATTTTCGAGGAGTACGAATTCGGGGGTTTTCACCGACACAATGCGGGCGATCTCGAAGAATAAGGTGCCGCGGGTATCTTCAAAGCCACGTTTCTTACCACTGATACTAAAGGGCTGACAGGGAAATCCAGCGAGGAGCAAGTCGTGATCCGGGATGTCTACAGCCTCGATTTTCGCAATATCGCCAGATGGAAGCTCACCGAAGTTGTCTCGGTAAAGCTTTCTTACACCTGAATCAATTTCCGATGAAAAGACCGTGTCGAAACCCTGTCTCTCAGCCGCGATTCGCATTCCACCGATACCGCAGAACAGGTCTACAGCTTTCACTAGAGCCACCCCCTGACATCCTAAGTCTAAGTGTTCAGTAAGTCACCTACTTAGTTTTTAGAACTCCCTTGACCAAGACAGGAGCCTATAGCCCAGACGCCGATTTCTAAATTCCCTAATTCCCAAATGTTAGACTACCGCAGGCCTAAACAACGCTCTCACAATTCGCAAAATGTAGCCAACCGGAGTACTCGATCCTATACCTAGCATGGCTTTAGAAATACAAGCAAAAACCCAAGCAAAATAGCTGACACACCCTGACTCCCCGGTATCGCCAGCGATAAAGAAGACCCCATGGAGACTAGTCGCAAAATTAAATAGCCCACAGGTTGATAAGGGCATTACTCTTCCGTTTAAATTCCGTTCAATGGACGGAAACAAAAGGTATTGGACGGATCCGGAAAGGGTGGCTTGACTAATTAAAATATTGGGGTAACGTGCCAATGCCTCTACACATAGTGGTGCTGCAACATAACCACGGATCAGAACGTTCTTGTCTCTAGTAATGATCAAGCGCACACGCAAGAACACACGGAAAAACCCGCCAAATCCTTGAATTGGCGGGTTTTTACTGGCGGAGAATAGGGGATTCGAACTCCCCGATGTTTATGTTGGACCGGTCGAATCCCATCGTTGATTGAGCTGCCAAAACAAACCTGTAATCTCAATAGACCAACCCAGTCGAGGATGTCCAAGGCGTTGATAGGTAATGCTTTTGATTACAGCCATGCCCTGTGTTTAGGCCGGTGTTCTTGATGAAGGGATGGGGCCTAGCTTTACCTGTTTCGATTTTTAGAAGGCGATGACTGCTCGTCCGCTAACGGCGCCCTCATGCAGCTTGTGATATGCCTCGACTGCATCTTCTATGGCGAACTGCTCAACATGCACAGTTAGAGCTCCGGATCGTGCGAGGTCTAGTACTTCCATGAGCTCGCTTCGAGTGCCCCAGTAAGGCGCACGAACGCTGGCTCCAAATGGTGTGGAGAAGATACCGGTTTGGAGGGTTCCGCCACCGATTCCAACAATGTGGATGAAGCCGTTGATCGCAACCATTTGCCTGGCTAGTTCGGTGGTTGGTGGGGCGCCTACGAAGTCGAAGACTGCTTCAGCACCATAGCTACCGGTTAGCTCGCGCACCTTGTCCACGGCACCCTCTGATGAGATCACGGTGTGGTGAGCTCCGACTGCTGTAGCTAGCTCTAGTTTCTCCTCGGTTACATCGAGGGCAATGATTGTGGCTTGTGACAGTGTGCGAAGAATCTGCACTCCAACATGGCCTAGTCCGCCAACACCAATTACTACTGCTGTGGAGCCAGGAGTGAGCTTATCTATGGCAGCTACGATTGCGTGATATGGGGTTAGTCCGGCATCCGTGAGTGACACTGTCTGAACTGGGTCTAGGTCTCCTAGGGGGACTAGGTGACGCTTGTCGTCAACTATGACAAATTCGGCCATTGCGCCCGGTGCTCCAAGACCTGGAGGGGTAATGCCCAGCTCGGCTGCGTGAGGGCAGTAATTTTCGGCTCCCTGGGAGCAGGCGTGACATAAGCCACAACCCCATGGGCCATAAATGGCATAGGGGTCTCCGATTATGACACCATCGACACCTTCGCCAAGCTTGTCAACTACTCCTGTGCCCTCGTGGCCCAGGGTTAGCGGGAAACCATAGATGTACTGCTCTTCAGGAAGATTCATTAGGAACCAGTCGGAGTGACACAATCCTGCAGCGGTCACCTTCAAACGGATTTGACCTGCGGTTGGTTCGGGCTTGTCAATCTCTACAACCTCGGGACCTTTTCCTATTTCGCGATACTGTACTGCCTTCATGGCTTCTCCTTCTCGTGATGGAGTTGCGTTGTCTTTTCACGCTAACAGGGCAACCTGTGAATCGACACCGTTGACAAAAGGGCCGAGGTGTGTGGGCCGTCATGAGGAAAATGGAGAGAAAAAACCAAAATGGCTCGAGTATTTAGATCGACCCTTTAGCAGGGAAGGTCAGCCAAACAGCTCAGACATCACAGCAGACCAACCCTGACGAATATCGTCAAGTCTTAGGTCTGCAATGTCTTTGATCTCTACTAGTCCTGAAGTCGCATCGGTAACACCGATGCGAAGACAAGGTACGCCTCTTGCTTCGCAAAGGGCTTGGAACTTCACGTCGTCTTCTCGCCCAACGCTGACTAGCACCCTGCTCTGTGACTCTGAGAACAATGCGGCTGTCTGGTCTATGTCATCGCGATCAAGAATGTCACCGAGCCAGATTCTGGCACCGACATTGAAACGAAGCGATGCTTCCAGCACTGCGATGCCAAGACCACCCTCCGAAAGATCGTGCGCAGATTCGATAAGACCTTGAATGCTTGCACCATGCAATAGATCTGCGAGCAATTTCTCTTTCGCTAGGTCCACCTTTGGTGGTTGACCACCTAGGTGGTCATGGATGTCTTTGGCCCAGGCTGAACCATCTAGTTCGTCATAGGTGGTTCCGAGAAGGTAGATGTTGTTGCCATCATCTTGCCAACCCGACGGGATTCTTCTTGCGACATCGTCAATAACACCCAGGACACCAACCACTGGGGTTGGGTAGATGGCGACATCGCCCGATTGGTTATAAAAGCTAACGTTTCCACCTGTTACCGGGATGCCAAGTTCAA
>Ga0222646_100434_pt1 | contig 12142 bp, 13 predicted proteins | sample AntAcemetagen293_FD_179819 | JGI IMG/M metagenome (GOLD analysis project Ga0222646, IMG submission 179819) | Saline water microbial communities from Ace Lake, Antarctica - #293 | ecosystem: Environmental > Aquatic > Non-marine Saline and Alkaline > Saline | place: Antarctica: Ace Lake | collected... | reverse complement strand
AGATATTTCGGGTTGTGATTATTTTTCTCTATATGTTCTATCGCAGACTTACTTCTCATATACCAACCAACGGTCTCTAAGTTTTCTGATAGCATCTTTACAATGGCAGTCGCCCAACTACCCCCACCAATAACCGCTATTTTTTTCTGTTCATTCATCATTCATTCAATTTAAGCTTCAAAAGTAATAAAATTAGTAACTAATGAGGAATGCTTCTGTGAATTATTATATTTGTACCAAATCATCAAGCAAAAATGAACGTACAAATTATAAATACCTCTAAACACGCAACACCCAATTATGAGACCGAAGGAGCTGCGGGTATGGATCTACGTGCAAATATAGAAACGGCTATTGTACTGAAACCTTTAGAAAGAACCATTGTAAAAACAGGTTTGTTTATCGCTTTACCAGTTGGTTTTGAAGCACAAGTGAGGCCTAGAAGTGGTTTGGCTGCTAAAAAAGGAATCACTGTTTTAAATGCCCCGGGAACTGTAGATGCGGATTATAGAGGAGAAATTGGTGTGATTTTAGTAAACCTTTCTAATGAAACCTTTATAATCAATGATGGGGAAAGAATTGCCCAATTAATTATTGCAAAGCATGAACGTGTAAACTGGAAAGAGGTTACTATTCTGTCTGAAACAGAACGTGGTGCTGGTGGTTTTGGAAGTACTGGTGTATAAGTAAGTCTCTAACTAGTGTCTTGGTTGTAAAACATAGCGGCATTAAATGTGTTTCTTTTTGAGCCCTTACCATTTGTTTTTAATCGATTGATGCGCTAAGGCATCACCTTATAAAAAGTAACTAAAAATGACATCAAAAATAATTCAAATTATAAAAATCGTCTATTTAATACCAGGCACTAAAAAAAGAAAATTACAGCTCTTTGTATAGTTGACTCATTCTTCGAACGGATTCATATAGAAGTTGAAAAGGTAAAGAAACAGAAGAATGGTATTGATATCCTCGTTTTTTATAAAACTGAAAAGCTTGTGGTTGCGCGTCTATAACATCTAGCCAAATAATTTTATAGCCTTTACTTACCGTTTTTGCGTCTAACCAAGCGAGTAACTTTTTACCAATTCCGTTTCCTTGCATTTTAGGGTGAAGGTAAATGCGGTGGAGTTTTACCTGTTTTTCATCCGATAAGCCGGCGAGTTTTTCATCCCAAATAAATCTAAAATTACCCACAACTTTGTCATTAAAAAGAATAAAATAATTTTCTGAGTTCTCCGCTAATAGTTCTTTTAAAATAGGCTCTTTAGCGTATTGCGTATTTACGTACCAATCTCCTTTATCCGTCCATAAATGATAATAAGCAGGCGGATAAATCTCTTTCATTAATGTAAAAAGAGCTGCGGTATCTGAACTTAAAACCGTTTTTAAATATATGTTTTCTGTTACTTTAATCATTTTTTAAATGTAATAAACTGCTATAGATTGATTACTTCTACAGCAGTTTATTAATAATTTAGTAATAAATAGAACGGTTAAAACTTACTCTTGATTTTCAATAGCCTCTTTTATTTTTCCTTCTAACTCATCTGCTAATTCTGGGTTGTCTTTAATTAGACCTTTTACAGCATCTCTTCCTTGCCCTAATTTAGTTTCTCCGTAGCTAAACCAAGAACCACTTTTCTTAACAATTCCAAGCTCTACACCAATATCTAAAATTTCACCAACTTTAGAAATACCTTGACCATACATAATATCAAATTCTGCAATTTGAAACGGCGGTGCAACTTTATTTTTTACAACTTTAACCTTCGTACTGTTTCCAATAACTCTGTCTCCATCTTTAATTTGTGTTCTTCTTCTAATATCTAAACGAACAGAAGCATAAAACTTTAATGCATTTCCACCCGTTGTTGTTTCTGGGTTTCCAAACATTACGCCAATCTTTTCTCTTAATTGGTTAATGAAAATAACAGTACATTTTGTCTTCGAAATAGTTCCTGTTAATTTACGCAATGCTTGTGACATTAAACGTGCGTGTAATCCCATTTTAGAATCACCCATTTCACCTTCAATTTCTGCTTTTGGAGTTAATGCTGCTACAGAATCAATTACAACAATGTCTATTGCGCCAGAACGAATTAAGTTTTCTGCAATTTCTAATGCTTGCTCACCGTGATCTGGCTGCGAAATAATTAAATTATCAATGTCTACCCCTAAATTTTCTGCGTAAAATTTATCGAAAGCGTGCTCAGCATCAATAAAAGCTGCAATTCCACCTGCTTTTTGAGCCTCTGCGATTGCGTGTAATGTTAACGTTGTTTTACCTGAAGATTCTGGTCCATAAATTTCAATAACCCTTCCTCTTGGATAGCCACCAACACCTAAAGCTAAATCTAACCCTAAAGATCCTGATGAAATTGCATCGATATCTTCAGTTACCACATCACCTAACTTCATTACGGCACCCTTTCCGTATGTCTTATCTAACTTATCTAATGTAAGTTGAAGGGCTTTTAATTTTGCTGTTTTTTCTTTATCTTCCGCCATTAATCTTGGTTGTTTTATTTTTGAATAAGAGTGACAAGTTACGAAAATCTAAGATTAATTTCCAAAAAAATAACATCGAAATTTATACTATTTTTGTAAAAAAATAAAATGAATGTGTTTGATCGTGTTTTTAAAAAATAAAGATTGCAGCGTTGCTATAGACCAGGGTGAATTAATTAGTTTTCAAAACAAAAACCAAGAATACATTCATCAAAAAGGAAGCAAGGGTTGGCGAAATTCTGATATTGAAATGTTTCCTGTAATTGGTCCAATTTCTAAAAATAATTTTCGTGTACATACTAAAAAAGGTGATGCGATTCAAGACCAACACGGGTTATTGCGTGAACTTGATTATACTTTAATTTCTTCAGATGAAAACACCGCATCATTTTTTAAGAAATATAAAAAGAATACCGCAATAAATAATAGTAAATTCCCAAATAAATCAACCGAAGAAAAACTTTTTTGGCCGTTTGATTTTTCATTTGAGAAACAATATCGCCTGGAAAATAATAAGTTAAAAATAGATTTTATTCTTACTTCAGAAAAAGGAATGCCTTTTATGCTAGGATACCATCCTGCATTTTTACTATCTAATACAGGTAAGGAAATTTTGTCTTCTAATCATATAAAAGCTACTTTATCTGAAATTCAAGAAGTGGGAGATAATGCTTTTCCTTTTTTAGATTGCAATAAAATTACCTTAGAAAATATTGGTAGAAATCATTTAGAAATCACGACAACAGGATTTAAAAATTTTATGATCTGGTCTCCTGTAAATAATATGCTTTGTATTGAACCAATTACGCAATATACCTCTTACACAGACGAAAAATTCTCAGAAGAAAATATGCGCTTATCCGAAGGAAAAAATAGTTTTTCCTTTGAAATTAAAATTTTATAAATTGACAGAGAATCACCGTCATTTTATAATTCACAAGCCCTGGGGAATGATTTCTCAATTTGTAAATCCTGCGAAAAGAAAGAAAGCGCTGTTGGGAGACCTACACAGTTTTCCCGACGGAACCATGGCTATTGGTAGACTAGATGTACCTTCTGAAGGACTACTTTTGTTAACAACAGATGGCAAGGTTTCCGCAGAAATTAGAAGTAATAAATACGAAAAAGAATACTATGTACAAGTAGATGGATTAATTACTGGAAGTGCGCTTGAACAATTAAAAAACGGTGTAGAAATTGGTGTTAAAGGAGAAAAATATACTACAAACCCCGGAAAGGCTTTTATTATTGAAGACCCAAAGTTTCCTCAAAGAGGTCAGAAAATTAGAGATGATAGGCACGGACCCACAAGTTGGATTTCTATAATTATTAGAGAAGGTAAGTTTAGGCAAATTCGCAAAATGACAGCTGCTGTAGGTTTGCCAACATTGCGCTTAATTAGGGTTAGAATTGGAAAATTAGAATTAAGGGGATTAACGGTTAATAATGTAAAAGAAGTAAATAAATTGGTTGTTTAATTTATTTGCTATTTTAAAGCCTGCTATAAAACAACTTCTGATAATTATTAACAACGATAGTAAAATTTTATCTTTTCTAATTCATTTAAGGTTTATCCATTCTAATGTGTGGAATTCCATCTTCTAAATACGCTTCACCCACTTGAGTAAACTGATGTGATTCATAGAATTTCTTTAAGTATTTTTGAGCAGAAATTGTAATTTCCGTAACTTTAAAATGTGTATTTATTGCTGCTATTGAAGCTTTCATTAAATCGTGACCAAAACCATATTTTCTTTCTGAAGCAACTACCAAAACTCTACCAATGCTAGCATTGTCAAAATAATCTCCTGACTTAAAAATACGTGTATATGCTACTATTTTATTGTTTTTGTAACCAAAAACATGCACTGCTTTTTGGTCTTTAAAATCGATGTCCTGGTAAACACAGTCTTGTTCTACCACAAATACTTCAGATCTTAATTGTAATATCTCGTACAATTCTGTCGTATTTAATTCTAAAAAATTTTTTATTATGAAGTTCATAAAATATTAATTGGAAATTTTATCAACTCTAGTTCCATGTCTTCCTCCTTCAAACGCTGTCGTTAAAAAAATATCTACAAAACCAATCGCTTGTTGCAAAGAAACAAAGCGCGCAGGAATTGTAAGGATATTTGCATTATTGTGCTGTCTTGTAAGCGCCACTAATTCATTATTCCAACAAAGAGCCGCTCGAATACCTTGGTGTTTGTTTGCAGTCATTTGTGCGCCGTTTCCACTTCCGCATAAAATAATGCCGAAACCAGCTTTACCACTTTCTACAGAAGTTGCTGTTGGATGAATTGCATCCGGATAATCCATAGAATCATTTGTGTCTGTGCCAAAATTTAAAACGGTGTAGCCTTTATTTTCTAAATGTTTTATAATTTCGAACTTGTATATTGTTCCTGCGTGATCATTACCAATTGCAATTGTCATAATAAGTTGATTTTAATTTAGTTGTGTCTAGCAAAAATACAGAAACTAACGGGTATCCGCAGTTATAAACAATCAAAATTTATACAATTTTAGTAACTGTTTAATTTTTACGTTCTTAGCGTTTTAAGAAAATGTTAAGAAGTTGCAATGAAAAAAGAATAAGTTTTTTTGGTAGTTTTAAATTTTATTACAATACAAGGAGTACTTGCACATACACAACTTTTTTTATGAGAATTTAATAAAAGTTTATAAACATAAAATTTACGTTTTATTTACATTAATAAAAAATAAGTTATTGATAAAATTACGTTCATAGCTGTTTATAACTATTGTTAACAACCCCATCTTAATATTGATTTATAAGCTTTTAAATAGCTAACAAAATGTATATGCTTTTTAATAACTCATATATTAAAAAGAAATTTAAAAATTTTATAGTAGCTATTCACACACTATTATAAACACCATTATTTTTTAAAATTTAATTAAAGAATAAAATGGTATTATATAGAATGTTGATAAGTGTAAAAAATAAAAAATAATTCATTTTTAGAAAAGTGAACAGACTACAAATTGTACAGCGTTTTTAACAATACTTACAGAGACGGTTCCCGTTCCAATTAATTCTCCATCTGCCTGAATAAAAGCGTTCGTTTTTTTTGGAATAACAGTAAGTTTATTCGTTTTAAAGGTTTCCACTTTTTTATGATGTACAATTTTCCCAGAATATAATTTTTGAAGATTGAAAATAAGATCTAAAAAAGTAAGATTTTTAACAATAGTAACATCTAATAATCCATCAGTACTATCTACTTTTTCTGTAAATTGCATACCACCTCCAGAAAATTTACAAATTCCAAAAACAGTCATTAAACATATTTCATCAACGACTTTGGTATCAATTATAATTTTAAAAACGTTTTTTTTATAAAATAATAGCCCATGAATTCCTGCAAATACATAAGATATTTTACCAAATTTTTTTAAAGCATTTAATTTACTTACAATATAACCATCGTACCCTAAACCAGCAACGTTATTGAAGTAGATAATAGTATCAGAAGTTTTTAAAACACCAATATCCTGAACAATTGTGTGTTTTTTAGAGATAATTTCTATTGCTTTTGTAATGCTATTTGGTATGTGATATGTTTTAATCCAATCGTTTCCAGTTCCTAAAGGAATTACGCCAATAGTTATATCAGAAGTTTTTACATACCTTTGCTTCATTATTCCGTTAACTACATGATGTAGTGTTCCGTCTCCACCAACAGAAATAATGTTTCTAAAACCTTTTTGAATAGCGTTTTGTACCAATTCTATTTCATGTTTAGAAAACTGAGTAAAAGCAAAAGAATAGTCTAAATTCTTGTTTTTTAGTAATTGTTGAATTTCCTTCCATCGTTTAGAAAAATTCCGATTTCCAGCAACAGGGTTTGCAATTATAAACCAAGAATTAGTATTGATAGTATTAATAAACGACATAAAAAGTAAGATTAATAATACGCCAAATTACAAAATAGATTCATAACCTATTTTAATATAAAATCTATTGAATAATTGTAATTTGCCACAGCAGTTGGTTTGTAATAAATAAATAGAGACGAACGCTTAAATAATACAGTATAAATGACAAAAAAGAAGAAAAAAATATATAAAAAGAAAGGTAATGTGGTGAAAGATATTACTAAAAATATATTTAGAATTTTAAACGAAGACAGCACAAAATCTTATAATCATAAGCAAGTAGCTGCAAAATTAAAAATTTCTGATACGGATGGTAAAAATCAAATAATTCAGAAATTAGCAGAATTAACTGCAACTAAAAAGGTAATAGAAGTAGAAAGGGGTAAATTTAAGATAAATGCAGATAGAAAATATTCTATTGGAACTTTAGACATTACTTCAAATGGAAATGGTTATTTTATATCAGATGACTATGAAGATGATATTTTTATACCAAACAATAATTTAGGAAAAGGTTTACATCAAGATACTGTAAAGGCTTATGTTTATAAAGTACGAAGCGGTAAAAAAATGGAAGCAGATGTTGTAGAAATCTTGCAACGGGCAAAAACTGAATTTGTTGGCGTTCTGCAAAAAAATAAAAATTTTGGCTTTGTAGTGCCAGATAATAATAAAATGTACGCAGATATTTTTATTTCAGAAAATAAAATGAATGGCGCAGAGCATGGAGATAAGGTTCAAGCTAAGATTATAGATTGGCCTAAAAACTCTAAGAATCCGTTTGGGAAAATTAGTACGGTTTTAGGAAAACCAGGAGATCATAATACAGAAATGCATTCTATTTTATTAGAATATGATTTACCATATGAATTTGAACCAGAAGTAGAGAAGGAAGCAGAAAATTTATCGATAGAAATTACAAAAGAAGAAATTTCTAAACGTAGAGATATGCGTAAAGACTTAACTTTTACAATAGATCCTAAGGATGCTAAAGATTTTGATGATGCGTTGTCATTCACGAAATTAAAAAATGGTAATTATGAAATAGGAATTCATATTGCAGATGTTTCTCATTATTTAGAACCAAAAACTATTTTAGACGAGGAGGCATACAAAAGAGCAACCTCTGTTTATTTAGTAGATAGAGTAGTACCAATGTTGCCAGAAATGCTAAGTAATGGTGTTTGTTCTTTAAGACCATACGAAGAAAAATTAACTTTCTCAGCGGTGTTTGAAGTAAATGAAAAGGCTGAAATTATAAAAGAATGGTTTGGGAGAACCGTCACATATTCAGACCAACGTTTTGCTTACGAAGAAGCACAATCTATCATAGAAAATTGCGTTTTATCTGAGCATGCAAGTGCTTATAAAATGCCAGCGGCTATTTCTATTACAGATAAGGAATACGAAGTAAAAAAAGAAGTAGTAGAAGCTACTTTAAAATTAGACATATTAGCTAAAATTCTTCGTAAAAAAAGAATGAAACAAGGTGCAATTTCTTTTGACAGAGTAGAGGTTAAATTTAATTTAGATGAAGAAGCTAATCCGGTTGGTGTCTTCTTTAAAGAGTCTAAAGATGCGAATAAATTAATTGAAGAATTTATGTTGTTGGCAAACAGAAAGGTTGCTGAATATATTGGTTTTTCTAAAGGAAAAGCAACAAACAGAACTTTTATATACAGAGTTCATGACGAGCCAAATGATGAGAAATTAGCGTCTTTACAAAACTTGGTTCGTAAATTTGGTTATAAAATAAATACAGATACTAAAGAATTAACATCAGAATCTTTGAATAAGCTTTTAAGCGATGTGCATGGTAAGGCAGAATCTAACATGATTGAAACCTTAACAATAAGAACGATGTCAAAGGCGGTGTATACAACACAGAATATTGGTCATTATGGTTTGGCTTTTGACTACTACAGTCATTTTACATCACCTATTAGACGGTATCCTGATGTTATGACACATAGATTACTTCAACATTATTTAGAAGGAGGAGATGCGCCGAAAGCAGATAAGTATGAAGAAAAATGTAAACATTCTTCAAATAGAGAAGAATTAGCCTCTAAAGCAGAAAGATCTTCCATTAAGTACATGCAAGTAAAATACATGCAAGATCATAAAGATGAGGTTTTCGATGGTGTAATAACAGGTACTACAGAATGGGGTATTTATGTAGAAATTTCTTCTAATAAGTGTGAGGGCATGGTAAGAATTAGAGATATAAAAAGCGATTTTTATGTTTTTGACGAAAAGCAATATGCTATTATTGGGCAGTCATCTAAGAAAATATATCAGCTAGGGGATGAGGTAAAAATTCAAGTTAAAAAAGCAGATTTAGAACGTAAACATTTAGATTTTAATCTAATTGAAGATTAATTTAATTTTAATGGATCATAATAAAAAATTAAAAAAGTCTTTATATTTTTATAATTATTTAATCGGTGAATATCTAAAAAACAAAAAAATGAAAAGAATATTTTTAACCTGTGTCATGTTTATTGGAATAATAACCAGCGCGCAAACTACAATAACTGAGAATTTAGGAGATTTTACAATACTTAAAGTATATAACGGTATCGAAGTAGAATTAATTAAAGGCACCGAACAGCGACTAGAAATTACAGGCGAAAAATCGGAAAAAGTAAAGGTTAAAAACGTAAATAACACTTTAAAGTTATCTTTACCTTTTTCTTTAAAACCTTTAAATAATGCAGCAGAGGGCGAAGTTTTAATTAAACTTTATTACAGTAAGAATATTAATATAATTGATGCAAATGAGGGTGCAACAATTACTAGTAAAGATTTTAACCAAGATAATATAGAGTTAAATGCACAAGAAAGAGCATTTATTAATATTACGACGGCCACAAATTATTTAACAGTTAGAGCCTCTTCTGGCGGAATTATTAAAGTCTCTGGAACAGCTAAAAATCAGGAGGTATTTGTAGATTTATACGGTATTTATCACGGTTTTAATTTAAGTTCTATGGGTAATTCTACTGTAAATGCCGGTACTGGTGCAAAAGCAGAAGTTACCGCATTAGAAACGTTGAATGCCAAAGTTAGTTTTGGTGGTGCTATCTTCTACAAAGGAAACCCCAAGGTTGTAAAAGATAAAAAAGTGATAGGCGGTATTATAGAAAAAAGAAACGAATAGAAAAATAAGAAAAGTTTTCTATAACAACCTTTTTTGTATATTTGTAACTAATAAAATTTAAAAAGATGCATAGTTTATCTATATTTTTTGGAATGGTAAGTGGAGTACAAATTGCGGTAATTGTTGTGGTTGCTTTACTTTTTTTTGGAGGTAAAAAGATACCAGAATTAATGAAAGGTTTAGGTGGCGGAATTAAAGAGTTTAAAAATGCTGCTAAAGAAGAAGAGCCGAAAGAGGAAGTAGAAGAAAAGAAGTAATATATACTATTATTTAGATATTAAAAAAGCTCAACTTATGCATAAGTTGAGCTTTTTCTTTAAAGTATTTTAGGTCTTTATATTTTCACTGCGGTACCAGAAGAATTAACCATTAGCATTCCTCCCCTAGGGCCCATCGTTTCATAATCTAAATCTACACCCACAATAGCATTTGCACCTAAAGCAATCGCTTTTTCTTCCATTTCTTTTAATGAAGACTCTTTTGCTTCTCGTAAAACGCTCTCATAAGAACCAGATCTACCACCAATAATATCTCGAACTCCTGCAAAGAAGTCTTTAATTATGTTGGCACCAATTATGGTTTCACCGGAAACAATTCCTAAATATTCGCTTGCAGGCCTACCCTCTATGATGGGTGTTGTGGTCATAATTAGTTTAGTCATTTTTCTCTTTCAATTTAGGGTTTTTCATAGCTTCTCCTATTTGATTGCTTGCTGTAAAGCTAGCCACCATGTCATTTAACATCGTGCTTCCTGCCTGTGGCGAGTTTGGTAATAATATTAAATTACTGTTGGTTTGCTGTCCAATAGATTGTAAGGTGTCATAATGCTGTGTTACTACAATTAAAGCAGAAGCTTCTTGTGAGTTGATACCAACCTTATTTAAAACCTCTACAGATTCCTCTAAACCACGAGCAATTTCACGTCTTTGATCTGCAATACCTTGTCCTTGTAGTCGTTTGCTTTCGGCTTCAGCTTTTGCGCGCTCTACAATTAAAATACGTTGTGCATCTCCTTCATATTGTGCAGCAACCTTTTCTCTTTCAGAGGCATTAATTCTATTCATTGCTATTTTTACTTGAGGATCTGGATCAATATCGGTAACTAAGGTTCTAATAATGTCAAAACCATAGTTTATCATAGCGTCATTTAATTCTGCCTTTACAGCCAATGCAATGTCATCTTTTTTTACAAAAACATCGTCTAGCTTCATTTTAGGTACTTCTGCTCTTACTACATCAAACACATAAGAAGTTATTTGATCTTGTGGGTAGTCTAATTTGTAAAAAGCGTCATATACTTTATCTGCAAGGACTTTGTATTGTACAGAAACTTTCAATTTCACAAAAACGTCATCTAAAGTTTTTGTTTCAATAATAACATCTAATTGTTGAATTTTTAAACTCAACCTTCCTGCTACTTTATCTATTAAAGGTATTTTTAAATGCAAACCAGACGGTCTAATGATGTTAAACTTTCCAAAACGCTCTAAAATTGCTGCAGTTTGTTGGTTTACCGTAAAGAAAGAAGCAAAAAGAGCAAGGCCTAATAAAATAATAATAATTAATGGAATTGTTGGCATAAGTGTAGTTTTTAATAGTTAATAATCTATGTACGTAAAGATACTGAATTTAAGCGCATATTTATAAGACGCAGCTTTATCTAAAAGTTACATTTAAAACAAAAAAAAGGCTCCATATTGTGAAGCCTTTTTATTTTATTTAGTATTTGGATTACAGTTTATCAATGGCATTTTCAATTCTTGATATGGTTTCTTGTTTACCAATCATTCCAATAATATCAAAAAGGTGCGGCCCAGCTAATTTACCAACCAAACTGAGGCGCAAAGGTTGCATAATTTTACCAAAACCAATTTCTTTGCTGGTAATCCATTCTTTTACTTCTTTTTCTATATTTTCTGATGAAAAATCTTTAATGTTAGAAATTATGGGGATGAACAAAGTCATTAATTCTGAAGTATCTTCTTTCCAGTTCTTTTTAGCTGCTTTTGCTTCAAATTCTAAAGGAGCTTCAAAGAAAAAACTAGATAATTCCCAAAAATCTTTTACAAATACTGCTCTTTCTTTTATTAATGAAACTACTTTTAGAACAAAGTCTTTGTTTTTATCAATTCCTTTTTTTGTTAGAATAGATAAGTATAAATCAGTCAACTCAGCATTTTCTTTTGTTTGCATGTATTGTTGGTTGAACCAACTTGCTTTGTCTGGACTAAACTTGGCTCCAGATTTACTAACACGGCTCAATTCAAAGGCTGCTATTAATTCCTCTAAAGAGAAAAGCTCCTGTTCCGTTCCTGGATTCCAACCTAAAAAGGCCAACATGTTTATAAAACCATCTGCAAAATAACCCTCTTCTTTATAACCTTTTGAAACGTCTCCAGTAACTTCATTTGTGTATTCTAAAGGAAACACAGGGAACCCTAACTTATCGCCATCTCTTTTGCTTAATTTTCCTTTTCCTACAGGTTTTAAAATTAAGGGTAAATGCGCAAATTTTGGAGAATTCCAGCCAAAAGCGCGGTATAATATAATATGCAAAGGCATTGA
>Ga0222646_100430_pt1 | contig 12191 bp, 12 predicted proteins | sample AntAcemetagen293_FD_179819 | JGI IMG/M metagenome (GOLD analysis project Ga0222646, IMG submission 179819) | Saline water microbial communities from Ace Lake, Antarctica - #293 | ecosystem: Environmental > Aquatic > Non-marine Saline and Alkaline > Saline | place: Antarctica: Ace Lake | collected... | reverse complement strand
CACTACAAAATACATAGGTCTTGGGGTTCCTACCATTGTAGATGCTTTTAATATCGATTTGAATTCTTATGATTTCTTCCTAAAATTATTGCTGACCTCTTTTACGCTAAGTGCTGGTTTTAAAGGAGGAGAAGTAACGCCGTTGTTCTTTATTGGTGCTACTTTAGGAAATGTACTTATCTGGTTCATCCCTTTACCAATGCCGTTGTTGGCAGGAATGGGATTTGTAGCCGTTTTTGCGGGTGCCACAAATACACCTATTGCTTGTACCATCATGGGCATTGAATTATTCGGAATAGAATCTGGTGTTTTTATAGCACTTGCTTGTACTACTTCGTATTTATTTTCTGGGCATTCAGGTATTTATACCGCTCAGATTATTGGAAGTCCGAAACACTTGTTTTTCAAAAAGGAAAAAGGTTTAAAGCTTACGGAAATTAAACAACATCGGAAGAAAAAATAATACACACCAATTTAGAAATTTACAATTCTAACTCTTCAACATCTATCCAATTCTTCTTTTGAGTAACAGTTCCTTTGTCTAAAATAATGACTCCGGGGTTTGCTCTAATCATTGTTTTTAAGGTGGTTTCATCACAAAAGAGAAACTCAAAAGGCAAGTTATACTTTTCTTGAGTTACTAATAAATCATCTGAAAAAGAAGCGGAAACTCCATAAACTGTGTACCCTTTTGCAATGGCTTTTTCTGCAACTTCTTTCAATGCCGGAAATCCTTTTACATTGGCTTTCTCTAAATTGTATATAATTACCAGCAGTACCTTTTCTTTTTCTAAAAGAATTGGCGCTAAATCTTGCTGTGTATCTTCCAACATAAAATCGTGCACTGGCGGTATCGAACCATCTGCAGGATACAACATTCCTTCTTGCAAATTCTTACCAATTGCATAGGCTCTAAAATCGATCAATGGCGAATGTGTTAAGACATGTTGTACAATAAATAAGAAAGCTGCTAAAGACAAAAAGGCAATTGCCTTCGGTGCTTTTCCTTTAAAAATAGGCTTTATAAATGCTGCATTTACTAGTAAAATGAAAATTAGTCCTATTAAAACAATGTTTTTATAAAAGGTTTCCCAAGGTGTTAATTTAATAGCATCCCCAAAACAACCACAATCTGTTACTTTGTTATAATAGGCAGAATACCACGTTAAAAACAAGAAGATGATGGTAATGATTAGCAAACTCCAAACTGTAAGTTTCGATTTATAGCCGATTAAAATCATAACGCCCAAAAGTATTTCTGCAACAATTAAAACAATCGCAAATAGCAATGCATACGGAATTAAAAATTCCAAATTCAAAACACCTTCAGAAAAGTATTCTTGAAACTTGTATTCAGAACCTATGGGATCTACTAGTTTTACAAAACCTGAGAAAATAAAGAGCGCTCCTACTAATATTCTTGAAATTTGGGTACTGCCTTTTCGTATCATTTTATGTGCAGCTAATTTTGTTCTTTATTTGTGTGAAGTTTATGCGTTTTAAAACCTTTTTATAAACTCACTTTAAAATCTTCTCGATACAAATCTATTCGTTCCTCATAGATTCACTCGAAGTGACAGACTTTGCAAACGCCTCTCTCTACAACTTTAAAAAGAGATTGCTTTGCTACTCACAACGACGATAAATAAGAAACCTTTAAAACCCTATTCCCCTAAATGAATCATAGCAAAAGCCGCATAATTAATCATGTCTTGGTAATTTGCATCAATCCCTTCAGAAACAATTGTTTTTCCTTTATTATCTTCAATAGCCTTTACTCTTAATAATTTTTGAAGAATTAAATCTGTGAGACTAGAAACACGCATTTCTCTCCAAACCTCACCATAATCATGATTTTTGTTTAACATTAATTCTTTGGTGATTTTACGATGCTTGTCGTACAAAATAGTTGCTTCTTCCACATTCAAATCAGGAGTTTCTACAACACCGCTTTCTAACTGAATTAACGCCATAATAGCGTAGTTGATAATTCCAATAAATTCAGATTTCTCGCCTTCATCTACTTTTCTTACCACATTTTCTTGCAATTGTCTTATTCTTTGCGCCTTTATAAATATCTGATCTGTTAAAGATGGCAAGCGTAAAATACGCCACGCAGAGCCATAATCAGACATTTTCTTTATAAATAAACTTCTACATTCGTTTAAAACCGCATCATATTGTATGGAAGTATCTTGCATTTTCTCTTATTAAAAAGTATTTCCCCAAAAATACTAAATCCTATATGCTTTTCTTTTATTTTTACAAAAGAATTTTAAAACTCAATACGTTGAAGAAAATCGTTGTTTTTTGTGGATCTAGTTTAGGTTTTAGTCCTATTTATAAAGAAGCTGCCATCACATTAGGAAATTATTTTGCAGAAAATAACATTGGCTTGGTCTATGGTGGCGGTAAAATAGGCATGATGGGCGCACTTGCAGACACCATTCTTGCGCACAACGGAGAAGTAATTGGTGTCATTCCGAAGTTATTAGAAAAAGAAGAAGTAGTGCACGCGGGTGTAGAAGAAATGATTGTTTGCAAAAAAATGAGCGAACGCAAAGTAATCATGAGTAAATTGGTAGACGGTTACATTACACTTCCTGGCGGTTTTGGGACTTTAGATGAACTTTTTGAAGCGCTAACTTTAGGGCAATTACAGATCGAACAAAAGCCAATAGGCCTTTTAAATGTAAACGGATTTTTCGATGCCATTTTACTGCAATTGGATAAAATGGTAGCAGAAGGTTATTTAAAACCAGCAGGTAGAAGTTTATTATTAGTGGCAACTTCTGTAACTGAATTAATGCAAAAAATGGATGCATACAAAGCACCTAAGGTTGCACACGTAATCAATAAAGTAGTTCGTTAAAATGACCATAAACTGTAAAGGAACCTTAGTTGATCTTTCATCACCCAAAGTGATGGGGATTTTAAATATAACGCCAGACTCTTTCTATGACGGTGGTAAATACAAAAACGAATCTGAAATTTTAAATCAGGTTGAAAAAATGCTACAAGACGGCGCCACTTTTATAGACGTGGGTGCCTATTCTTCGAGACCCGGTGCACAGCATATTTCTGAAGAAGAAGAGCTCAAAAGAAGCATTCCTGTTATTCAATTGTTGGTGCAGCATTTTCCAGAAACTATAATTTCTGTTGATACGTTTAGGAGCAAAGTAGCCAAAGAAACCATAAACGCGGGCGCAGCACTTATTAATGACATTTCTGGCGGAAAAATGGACAACCAAATGTTTGCTACCGTTGCCAAATTGCAAGTACCTTATATTCTTATGCACATGTTGGGTACACCGCAAAACATGCAAAAAAATCCGGTGTATGAGAATGTAACCACAGAAATTATTTCCTTTTTTGCGGCACAAATACAGCAACTACATGAACTAAAACTGAATGACGTTCTCATAGATGTTGGCTTTGGATTTGGAAAAACCATTGCTCATAATTTTGAACTCTTAAAAAACCTCGCCCTTTTTAAAAGTTTAGAAGCACCTATTTTAACAGGTGTTTCAAGAAAATCGATGTTGTATAAAACCTTAGACATTTCTGCGAAAGAGGCTTTAAACGCCACTACTTCTGCAAATACCATTGCTTTACTAAATGGTGCCAATATTTTAAGAGTACATGACGTAAAAGAAGCGGTTGAAGCAATTAAAATTGTACATAAAGTTCAATAATTTTTTTTATTGTTTATAATTTCTTCCGAATAGAATCTTAATAAATAATTGATATTGCGCTCCAAATTATTTATTAGTAAATTAGCCTAAAATCCGCCTATTTTCTATGTTCGATTTTATTGAATTTTCTTTATTAGATATTTTAGATATTTTACTAGTGGCAACACTACTCTATTATATTTACAAACTTTTAAAAGGTACGGTTGCCATTAACATTGTAATAGGCATTGCGTTTATTTTCTTAATATGGCAAATTACACAAGCCTTAAAAATGGAAATGTTAAGTGGTATTTTAGGCTATTTATTATCTGGTGGTGTCATTGCTCTAATTATTGTTTTTCAGCAAGAAATAAGAAGGTTCTTATTAATGATTGGTACAACCAACTTTACCAATAAAAGTAGTTTCTTAAAACAGTTGAAATTTTTACAGACAGAAATAAGTTCAGATATAGACACTGAAACTATTTTAGGAGCCTGTAAAAAAATGGCTGAAACAAAAACAGGTGTTTTAATTGTTATTGAAAGAACCAATAGTTTAGATTTTCTAATAAGTACTGGAAACAAAATGAATGCACTTCTAAATGAGGCATTGTTAGAAAGTATTTTCTATAAAAACAGTCCGTTACACGATGGTGCTTTAATTATTAGAGATAATTATATTGTAGCCACCAGAGTTGTTTTACCAATTTCTGACAGTACAAAAATTCCTGCAAGATTTGGTTTAAGGCACAGAGCAGCTATTGGTGTTTCTGAAAAAACAGATGCTGTTTGCTTACTGGTATCAGAAGAAACTGGTGAAATTTCTTATATAAAAGATGGTGGTTTTGAGTTGTTTTCAGACTTTAAAGAATTGAATGAAAAGCTGAGAAAAGATTTAATGTAAAACACTGTTATTCGAGAAAGGACACACAACCCCGCTGCTGCTAGAAAGAAGAACAAAGATGGATTACAAAACTAACTGACACAGCCTTATCCGTCGAAAGAAGAGATTCTTTACTTGTGCTCTTTGAAGACCTTCGAAAAAGCCAGCTGGCTTAAAAAAACCGTCTAAAACGTTGTGTTTTTCAAGTAATTTATGAAATTAAAATACTTTAATCGGACATAAATGACTGCAAAAAGCACTTCTCTTTTTTAAGAAGCAACATCCAAACTAAACTGTTTGTCATAAAGGTTTCTATAATAACCACCTTCTTTCTCTAATAATTCAGCATGTGTTCCTTCTTCAACAATCAAACCTTTGTCCATTACAATTATTTTATCTGCTTGCTTTATAGTTGCCAATCTGTGGGCAATCACAATAGACGTTCTACCTTTTGTAATGGTTTCTGTAGCATGTTGTATCATCTTTTCTGCGTGTGCATCTACAGAAGACGTAGCTTCATCTAAAATTAAAATACATGGCTTGCTTACGTACGCTCTTAAAAAGGCAATTAATTGTCTTTGTCCAGAAGAAAGCATTGCTCCTCTTTCTTTTACATTATAATCGTAATCTCCAGGAAGCGTAATAATAAAATCATGAATACCTATTTGTTTTGCAGCTTTTACAACTTCATCCTTAGATATACTGCTATCTTTTAAGGTAATGTTATTTAAAATTGAATCTGAAAATAAGAAGACATCCTGTAAGACCACAGCAACCTGATTTCTTAAGCTTTCTAATTTATAAGTATCTATCGCAATACCATCAATACAAATGGTACCACTATCTATCTCATAAAAACGATTTAACAAATTAATAATTGTGGATTTACCTGCACCTGTTGCACCAACAATGGCCACTGTTTGACCGCTTTTAACATCTAAATTTACACCTTTTAAAACTTCTTCTCCTTCTATGTAACTAAAGCGAACCTCTTTAAAATTGATATCTCCTTTTAAGTTTTCTGCTGCTATTATTCCGTTTTTGGAGATGGCACTATCCGTATCAATAATTTTAAAAACGCGCTCTCCAGAAACAATCCCCATTTGTAACTGATTAAATTTATCTGCAATTTGCCTTAAAGGTCTAAATAACATCTGTGCCATTTGTACAAAAGCCATGACAGTTCCTGGGCCAGGAACCTCGTCACCAATTACTTGTTTGCTTCCAAACCAGACCACCAAACCAATACCAATAGAAGATAAAATTTCTGCAATGGGAAAGAAAATAGAGAAATACCAAATGGTTTTTATGTACGCCTCTTTGTGCTTATTATTAATCGCTTTAAAATTATCGTATTCAATTTTCTCTCTGTTAAAGAGTTGTACAATTTTCATTCCGGTAACCCTTTCTTGCACAAATCCGTTTAAATTGGCAACCTGATTTCTAACCTCCTGAAATGTTGCTTTTATTGCTTTTTGAAAAACTTTTGTAGCATATAATAGAATTGGTAAAACAGCAATGGCTATAAATGCCAACTTCCAATTGATGAAAAACATGACAATAATAACCGCAAACATTTGTAAAACGTCACTAACAATTGTAAACACACCACTGCTAAAAAAAGCAGCAATTGTTTCGATATCAGAAACCACTCTTGTGACCAATCTACCAACAGAATTCTTATCAAAATAAGACATTCTAAATTGTAAAATATGCCTAAATATTTTTGCCCTAATATCTCTAATAATATACTGGCCAACCCAATTTGCATAGTAAATAAAAGTGAATCTTAAAACAACTTCAATCATTAAAACCCCAAACATTAATAAAATACTATTTACCAATCCTTCAGAATCTTTGTTTGCAATGTATAAGTCTACGGCATCTTTTAGAATAATAGGAGTTAATAAAGCTACACCAGATAATAGAATCGTAGAAATGGATGCAATTATAAAATTGCGTCTGTACCTCTTCGCAAAACTCATAAGTCTTAAAAAGATATCCATATCAAAAGCATTTCCCGTCTTATTTGCCAAAACTTAATATTTTATATGTGTCAAAAATAACCCTTTTGCAGGTACAGACAACCCTGCATTGCTTCTACTTTTACTTTCTATTATTTTTCTGAAATCGTTTGTTGAAATCTTACCCAGACCAACATCTACCAGCGTACCCACAATGGCTCTTACCATATTTCTTAAAAACCTATTTGCAGAAATATGAAACGTTAGTAAGCTCCCTTCTTGCTTCCAAAAGGCTTCTGTAACGTCACAATTAAAAGTATACACCGCTGTTTTCACCTTAGAAAAGGTTTGAAAATCTTCATAGCCTAGTAGCATGCTTGCCGCCTCATTCATCTTAGCAATATCTAATTTTTGTGAGTGAATTTGCCAAGAAAAATCTAATAAAAACGGATTTCTACCCAACCAAATTCTATATTCATAACTTCTACTTTCTGCATGAAACCTAGCGTGTTTCTCTTCCTCAACTAAGAATACTGTAGAAACCGTAATATCATTTGGTAAAATGGAGTTCAGCTTATGAACAACCGTTGGTTCTATTTCTTTTTGAGTATTAAAATGGGCAAACATTTGTGCTGCATGAACTCCTGTATCTGTTCTACCGGCGCCCACCACTTCAATTTTGTCTTGTAAAATGGTACTTATCGCTGCATTTAATTTTTCTTGTACAGAAACTGCATCTGGTTGAATTTGCCAACCATGGTACTTTTTTCCGTTATAAGAAAGCTCTATAAAATATCTCAAGAAAATTATTTTTTTGTAGGCTGTAAAATTACGCAATTTATTTAGTTATTAGTATTTTTGAAACTGGAAGAGACGTTAATCTTTTCTTACTCTTTATAATGAAGAAAATACTATTGTTATCTGACACCCATAGCTTTATAGATGCACAAATTTTAAAGTTTGTAAAACAAGCGGATGAAGTGTGGCATGTTGGTGATATAGGGGACCTAAAGGTTACAGATGCTATAAAAAAACTAAAACCTTTGAGAGCTGTTTTTGGTAATATTGATGACCAAGATGCAAGGGCAGAGTTTCCTTTAGACTTAAAATTTGAAATAGAGAAAACAACAGTTTGGATGACACATATTGGTGGGTACCCAAATAATTATTACAGAAGGATTAAAGAAGAAATTCATGCAAATCCGCCTAAAATATTTATTTCTGGGCATTCTCATATTCTAAAGGTACAATATGATAAAAAACTGAACCTATTACATTTAAATCCTGGTGCTGCTGGAAACCACGGTTTCCATAAAATAAGAACCATGTTGCAATTTCAATTAGAAAACGGGGAAATTAAAAATTTAGAAATTATAGAATTGGGGCAACGGGGCTAACTTGAGTCTTTTCTGTAATAGGCAGTTTTACAGAAACAAATGTTCCTTCACCAATTACAGACTCCATTATAAAAACACCATTCATCATCTGTATTCTTGACTGTATGTGGTTCAATCCCAAACCATCTCTATGTGCCAAATTTGTTTTATCGAAACCCACACCGTCGTCAGAGATCTGAAAACATATTTTACCCTCTTTTTCGTAAAGTTTCATAAAGGTATTTTCAGCTTTACTGTGTTTTAAAACATTGTTTACCAATTCTTGAATAATATTGTATATTTTTATTTCAAAGTTTTGATCATATCTTCTCAAATCATGCGCATCTAAATCTATCTCTAAGACAGAATTAGAGTATTTAGAAGCCATATCTTTTAATGCATATTTTAACCCAAATTTAAGTAATACAGAAGATACCAGCGTGTGCGATAAATCTCTAATCTTTATAGAAGCCTCTGCGATGATACTTTGGGTTTTATCTATCTCAATAGGAATTTTTCCTTTAAATTGAGATTTCGTAGCAATTAAATGGAGGTTTGCAGATGAAAGTAATGCGCTTACACTATCATGTAATGTTTCTGCAATATCCTTACGCTCAGCTTCTTTACCATCTATCGTAGCATTTAAGATTCTTATTTGAGACTCCGACTTTAGTTTCTCTATATCTTGAGATTGAAGTAACTGAGTTTGTGACAATTTTAAACCTAAGTTTTTTTGTTTTAATCGATACAAACTTAACCAATAAAGCAAGGATATAATGATAATAACGCACACAATTATAAAAATCCAAAAAGTGGTTTTTTGTCTTAACCTTTTATTTTCTTCCTGTTTTTTAATTACATTAACATCATTTTCTGCAGCAATGGTTGCAATCATTCGTTTATAGTCTTTATCCCTTATATTATCTTCTATATCATAGGATAACTCTTGAAAATCATAGGCTTCATACTCTTTTAAATTTCGCATCGCCCAAGCTAGATTATAATATAAATCTGCTTTTATTCTTATTGCTCCTCGACTTTTTTTGTTTTTCAGTAACTCAATCCCTCGAAAATAAGTTTCCTTTGCTAATAAAAACTGCTCTTGTGAAAGATAAATACTCCCTAAATTGGTAGTTGCAGCGGCTTCACTAATTTTATTATTTGTTTCTCTGTGAATTATAATAGCCTTTTTAGCATATATTAAGGCCTTATCAAATAAAGAGTCTAATTGAAATATTCCTGATAAATTAGAATAAGCTTTTGCTTTTAGAGCTCTAATCTCCGGATTTATATCAGACAATGCCTCTGTTTTTTCTAAATAATAAGTAGCACTATCTTTGTTAGAATCTCTATAAAAAGAAGATGCTAATTTTAGATAAATTGTAGCAAAATCTACCGTATTTTCAACCCCTACTCCAGCGTTATCTAACTTCTTTTTATTCAAAAGGAATAGCGCCTCTTTATAGCTATGTAAGGCTCTTTTATGGTTGTTAGATTTGTTGTAAATATCTCCTACTAAAGTTTTAATTAAAAAAAGCTGTGCATCATCCAACTCCCCTTTCTCAAGGTCTTGCAAAAGTAATGTTTGATTTAAAGCATCTACTAAGTTTTCTTTTTGATAAAGGTTTAATAAATGATTGTACTTTTTTTGAAAAATAGAATCTGGCATTACTGTAAAATCTGAAGAAGCTTCTATACAAGAAGCCTCTTCAGGTAAACAACCATAGCTGTTAACTGCATTTAAATTAAACACACTAACAATAATATAGAAGGTGCAAATTACTACTCTAACACTCTTTTTCAAATATTTTTAAATTAATTATAATTTTAGTATTAATCAGTTATAACAATCCTTGGTTTTCTTTCTTTTGCAAATGAACCTACTGCTTCTCCCTTTGCAGAGGCATCAGTATTAGTGTGGGTTATAAAATCAATTCTTAAAACCTCACCTTCATTTTTTGTAAAACTTCTAGAAAAATCTGCTTCATTAGACTTACCTTTTTCTAAATGAATTTCGTAAATATTTTCTGTTTCATTGTAAACAAATTCTACACTTATCTTATTCTTTACTGTAAAGTCTAAATTAATAGTACCATCCTTATTACTAAAAACACTATATTCTGATAACATTTCTTCATTTTTAGCACTGTTTTTTGCTAATGTTATATTATCATCTTCAATTGTAATATTAGATTTTCTATCCCTTCTTAAATCTATAAAACCGATACTTAATAGATTTCCATCTATAAATAATTCTTCTGACTGTCTTCTTTGATTATTTTCAAATTCTGATGGATACAAATGAAATTCATTCACGTTGGTCTCTAAATTCTTTATACTTTGAGATATCACATCATTTTCTAGCTCGTAATCTAAAAAGTAAACACCAGAGGCATCTCTTTTTACTTTGTAAGATTTTAAAGAATTCTTTTGTTCCGTTTCTGTAAGTAAGTTTTCATCGCTAGAACAGGCCGATAAAACAACTACTGATAAAAAGAATAAAGATAATAATTTGAGATTTTCCATAATATAAGAATTTAAAAATTGTTATTAAACGCAGCTACTTTATTAATTAAAAAAAGCAATGCATACAAATAGAAACTTATTATTATTATTATTAATATTATTCCTTCGCTTTTTAGGGGGAGCGATTAGAAAGAAATCTAAAGCTTGAAATAATAATTATACTAGTTTATATTTCACTGCATACATTGCGAGACCTATTGAATTTTTTACATTTAATTTTTTTAATAATTTTTTCCTAAATGATTCTACGGTATGTGGGCTAATATTCATTCTTTTTCCAATTTCAACAGTACTTAGTTCTCTTGACACGAGCCTTAAAACGTCTTTTTCTCTTTCTGTTAAAGATTCAAACAAAAAATCTTCTGGCATATCTCCTTTTTTTGCCTTTTGACCCGAAATCACTTTTAATAATTCACTTTGAATATCATCACTAAAGTATTGTTCTCCAATAGCTACGGCATTAATGGCTTTTATAATGTGTTCTCCTGCATTGTTTTTAGAAATGTAACCACTAGCTCCTAAATTTAAAACCTCTTGAACAATCTTTATATCATCATAACTAGACAAAACAATTACTTTCTGATCTAATCGATTGTCTCGAAAGTACTTCAGAACTTCAAAACCATCTAAAATTGGCATTGTGATGTCTAAAATTAAAACATCTGCTTTGTTCTCTCTTTTTTTAAACCAATCAATAACTTCTAGACCTGATAAAGAGTACCCACTTATCTCAATATTTTTGTCTGTATTTACAACGGCTATAATTCCTTCAATCAGAATTTTATGATCATCAGCGACGTGAACGTATATTTTCTTTTTCATTATTTACTTTACAAATTTAGATTAGATATTTAGACTGTACAATCCCTGAAAACAGTATATTTTTGGTATCCCTGAATTCAGGGATAGGTATCCCTGAATTCAGGGATACCAAGGCACCTAACTAACTGAATACTAGATTTTTAAAAATATGGTTTTTTTACATTTTTTTAGACTTTAAAAAAATTAAACTTTGGAAATTATTTTGAAAAAATCTTATTTAGGGTATAAAATAAAAAAACCGAGAATAAATCTCGGTTTCTTTTCGCACTAAATATACTAAGATGTTAGTTTTATCGCAATCTATCTACAGATTTTACAAGATCTTCATCCTTTTTAATAGCCTTGTTTGCCAAAACAATAAGCAAAATAGCTAAAATTGGTATAAACATCCCAATACCTTTCTCCGAAACCGCAGCTTCTCCAGGTAGTGTTAGAGATACATAAATCAATAATCCTAATAAAATAAGGTTTATCAAAATTGTTAATCGCCCCATAACAAACTGTAGCTTTCTATTTTTAAATAGAAAAATTGCTACAAAAGCTAAAACAGCCGATACTAAAAATAAAACAGGAATTCCTTTTAACAAGGAAGATTCACTATTTAATAAATCTAAAGCAAATACACTTTTTTCAATAGATTTCCACAAATTAAAAACAAAAATCAAAACTCCAGAAATAATAGAAGTCAATAATAAATATACTGTTTGAATTCTTTGAATCATTTGATATTTCTAATACAGCAAAAGTAGTGCATTCTTTTTTAAAAAGAAAATCCTTAACTAAAAAAAAATGTATATATTTGTTTCATAATTACCACATAAAAAGGCTTTTTAGTAGAACTATACTTCATCGCTCAATTCAAAAAAACATTCAAATCTTACAAAATAAAGATTCATATTTAACTTAATAATTTTATAATGTTCGAAATATCGGAACTAAAAGCAAA